>Ga0207430_10037_pt1 | contig 73667 bp, 75 predicted proteins | sample YelNatsi3bottle8_FD_187544 | JGI IMG/M metagenome (GOLD analysis project Ga0207430, IMG submission 187544) | Hot spring thermophilic microbial communities from Obsidian Pool, Yellowstone National Park, USA - site 3 bottle 8 (SPAdes) (version 2) | ecosystem: Environmental > Aquatic > Thermal...
TATAATCCATTTTTAATCCCCCAACAATCCGATAACTGAAGTCTTATTATAAAATTCAAGATAATCTTTTCCCGTATTAGCAATCTCTCCTATAGTCAACGCCCCCAGAAGCGGATATCCTGCATATACCGATTCCAGTTCTTCATTAAAATCAGACTGGAGAAAGAAAACCCTGGAAACGCAGTCCATAAAAAATGTAGTTAGTGATTTTTCTTTTTTTTCATTAAGTGTTTTCAAATAAGATGCTTCGGCCAATTGGCGAGCTTTGACTGCAGCAGCAATCAAAGAGTCTTTATCTCCTTTTAATATATAGACAAAAGAATTCAATGGAACTTCTCCGACGCAAATCAACCTGCTACCATCCAACGAAATAGGATCTCGAACCACCATTTCTTCTGCCATTCTTACAATCCCAATAGGAAATCCTTTCGCTAGTTGGAAGAAATCAGTATTGTCAAAAGATTTCCCGGATATTTTTTCCACTGTTTCCCGATATACTTCAAATGCCGGACGCCAGTTCAGCGAAATTATTATATTGCGGTCTGCTTCCGTTACTCTCAGTGGACCTGCCACAGGCTTCCAGCCATGGGCAACCCCTATCCCTCTTTTTATATCTGCCATGGCCAAAACTGCCGCATCCCCTAATAATCCTTCCCCGGTAAAAACACATGGCTTCCTTTCAAATGACAGTGAACCGGCACCACCACCAATATAATTTGGAAGAAGTCCCCAACAATTAAACATGCTGTCTATCAGCACGGAGATGTATTGGCTAAGTCCATCCACAAAGACAAATATCGTTTTATTTTCAAGAGATTGCCATTCAAAAGTATTTTCTATGATTGCGTCCAGATCAATAGATATGTCACCGAGACCTTTAATCACCGCAGTGCTTACTGGTTGACTGATGCCAGCAACAATGGTTCCCTTCTCGAGTATTTCTTTATTAAATAAAATTTGAGGGAAAATCCCTCCAAATACTGGTTTTTTATACTGTTTTAAAACCTCATCAACCTTTTCAGGGGTAAAACCGTTGGCATCACAAGCCAGAATGAGGACTCCCGATGTATTCTCATCATTAGCTGCCCGTTCTAACAGGTACTGCAACCCTTCTACAGGACCTTCCCTGTCCAAATTTATAAACATATCATCACCTCTTTTGTTCTGCAGGTTAGGCTTGTACATAATTTGCAAGCCTTAATTTGAGTCACTTCTAAGATGTACTTTTTTGCTATCATCACTCCTAAATTTTTTATCTTTTATGTAGGATTTCCTCCTTACAAGTGAAGTTCGCTTATTTTTTCGACCGCTGTTTCCTGTTCCGTATAGTCCGGCTTAAAGTATACGGCTGTGGTGTTAAGGTTTGCATGGCCGAGAATTTGCTGGACGGTTACGATATCTACGCCTGCCTGTAACAGTCGCCTCGCAAAAGTATGCCTTAGCTGGTGCGGCGACACCTCTACCCCTGCATCCTTCGCATATCTCTTTATTATTCTGAATACCCCCGAAGGCGTCAGTGGCCCTCTTTCGCCGAGGAATAAACGCTCGTTATTTTCATCCGCTCTAGATTTGAGGTATTCATTGAGGGCTTTTCTTGCGTCGCTGTTCAAGGGCACTTCGCGATACTTTTGACCCTTGCCGCACCTCACGATGAGTTTACCTTTTCGTTCGGAAATCTGGACGTCCGAAAGCTTCAGCGAACACAGTTCCGATACCCTTATACCCGTATTTGCGAGCACTTCAAATATTGCTATATCCCTTTCATTCCCCTCTTTGTAAAAACTTCTATGCAAATGGAAAAAATCCTTTTCTGACAGACTTCTCGGCGGCAACGTAATGGATGCCGGAGCTTCTACTTCTTTTGCCGGGTTCCTGGATATAATCGATATAATCTCCCGCTTGACGGCCCAGTCGAGGAATTTTCGGATAGCCTCGAGCTTTCTTTTTACCGAAGATGGCTTTAACTGCCTTATGTTCATCAGGTAACTTCTGTAGCTTCTGACATCTATTTCGGTTATTCTACAGGGGGAAAATTGTTCCCCTGTAGAATAACCGAACCACTTTTGGAACTTCAGCAGGTCTGATATATAATTTTTTATGGTATGCGGGCTTTTCCCTTTCTTTGCCAGGTATTCATGGTACAATTCCAGCATAAAAAAGCACCTCGAAAAAGTTATATTGCGAATTTTGCAGGGGATAATTGGGGTTGTTTTGGCATTTATTATAACAAAAATAATGAAAATTTGCGGTATAATCTGCATTATATTGTGAGATTATATTGTTAACCTATACTTTTGCAATTAATTATTTCCAGATTTTTTGAAGTTGCAAAATTTCCTGAGTATATCCCCAAACAGCTATAGGTGAATGGATAAGTTGGTAAACAAGCAAGTATAAAACGTAACCGATTCTGTTTCTGCGGACTTTTAGTCCGAGCAGGTCAAAAACATTTTTTTGGAAAGAATACATTACTACTGTGACGAGAAAATTTAATGGCAATACTAAAAGCGTATATGATCCTACAATGTAGTATTTACCAAAGAAAGCCATTATAAGTCCCGGTATCCAGAAGAATGTATAAGCAAAGTCTACAAATGGAATTAAAATGTCTAATCCTATTAAAAAAGCTGCAAGGAACCTTTCCTGTTTCCAGGGTCCTGCAGTTTTGAGTCCTTCAAACATACCTCTTGCCCAACGTGCCCTCTGTCTTATAAAATGTTTCATTTCTTTTGGAACTTCTGTGAAAGCTATAGCTAGTGGCTCGAAATATACTCTGTAACCTTTCTCGAAGAATTTCCATGTTAATACGATGTCTTCACCTATTACATCGTCCCATCCGCCCACTTCTTTAACCACATCTGTTTTGTAAAGGCTGTATGCGCCCTGTGCTACAAGAGTTCCCTGATATAATCCTTGCATCCTTTTCAAAGAAGCTATTCCCATGAAGTAGTCCCATTCCTGCATTCGTGTGAGTATATTATCCCTGCTATTTCTCACCAGTACATGTCCTGCGACTGCACAAACATCAGAGGGCGAGCTTAAAATTCTTGCTACTATATTGTTTACTGCTTTTTTGTGTAAAAGTGTATCGGCATCAAGCGTCATAAAATACTCAGTTTTGATTGCCTTCAAGCCTGTGTTTAATGCATTGCTTTTTCCAGGTTTTGGTTCAAAAAGGCAGGTGCATTCTAACCCGTATTCTTCTGCTGATTTCTTTGCAATCTCTAAAGTTCCATCCGTTGAATTATTGTCCACCACAACAACATATATTTTCCCTTTATAATCTTGGTTTGCTATGTATTTTAGCGTAGTTGCTATTTTTTCAGCTTCATTTCTTGCCGCTATAAGAATTGTTACCGGCAATTCGGGATTAGTTATCTTAAATGGCGGTTGTTTGTCCAAAATAAGGCTAACTGTAGTGAATGCAACAAGATAGCCTGGCACATATGCGATAAAAGTTATTATAAACAGTGCGAAAGGAAAGCCTACAACTTTGCTTAAGTCTCTCAGCCAAGGTAAAGACAGCTTTATTGAAAATATCATCCACAAAATTGCAGAAGACTGTGCAATCAAAAATTTATATATGATTGGTATGTATATCCTGCGTTGTACAGGCAGTTTTACTTCTGTATTTAGTTTTGTTTCCAAAAGTTATCCCCCTTTATAAGTTACTGTAGGGAATACCCCTTGGGAATACCCCTGCTTTCATTCAGGGGATGAAAGGCGGTATTCCACAGTTATAGCCACCATATATCCACGTTCAACTACAGAGTACATTTTTCTCTTTCAAATTTAACAATTATATATATATAATTTTATTATGAAATGACTAAAAATTCCATTAAAATTTTGTATTAAAAAAGGGGGTTATATTTCATGGCTGAAGAAGTAATTACTGTTGCGATTTATGGAAGAAAAAGCGTTGAAGAAGATCCAAGCAGCAGCGTAGATAATCAAATTGAAAGAGGAATAGCTTACTGTAAACTTAGGGGATGGAATTATATTATTTATAGGGACGATGGAATTTCAGGAAAAGATACAGACCGTGAAGGCTTCCAAAGAATGATGAAGGATGCAGAAGCAGGCAGATTTAAATATGTAATTACATATAAATTGGATAGAATTTCAAGAAACGTTGCCGACTTTGCCAATTTTACGAAAAAGTTAGATCAATTAGGCATCAGCTACATATCCCTTACCGAAAACTTTGATACTTCTACACCAATAGGACGTGCTATGATGTATATAGCTGCTGTTTTTGCGCAGCTTGAAAGGGAAACTATTGCGGAACGCGTCAGAGATAATATGATTGATATTGCCAAAAAAGGTATTTATGTAGGCGGACCTATATGTTTCGGTTACGACAAAGGCTATACGGAAATTGAAATGCGCGGAAAGAAAAAAAGAATAACCGTTCCACAAATTAATCCTGATGAAGCGGAAGCAGTAAAAAATTTTTATAATTGGTATCTTGAACCGGATGGTTCTGTAAGAAAAGTTGTTTTTAGAGCAAACCAAGCAGGTATAAGGACAAAAAACGGCAGGCTGTGGAGCATAAACCAGATGGCAAGGGTTTTAAGCAACCCAGTATACTGTATAGCAGATGAAGCAGCGTATAATTATTTTAAAAATGAAACCCAAGTAATTATTACAAGTGAAAAAAGCGAATTCAACGGTAGAAACGGCTTGCGGGTTTATAACCGCAGAATGCCTTTTAAAAACACAACTAAATTAAGAGATGAAAATGAGTGGATATTGGCAGTTGGAATGCATGAAGGCATAATTCCCGGGGAATTATGGGTTTCCGTTCAAAAGAAACTTGAAGAAAATTCCGATAAACCGCCCAGAAAGGGTACAGGCTACAAAGGGCTCCTAAGTTATCTGATAAAATGTGGCAAATGCGGCGCTGCTATGGGATATTATGTCACAAAGAAAAAGAATGGAAATAAAACGGAATATGGCTATTATAAATGCAGTACAAAGTATACCCATTTAAAAGATGGTTGCGACCAAAAGAATATAAATGCTGAAGTAATAGAAGAAGCAGTTTTAAATGCTTTAAAGAAAATATGTGCTGATAAATCATTTGTTGAAAACGCATTAAATAAGGCTAAAGAAGCGATAAAAACAAAAAAAGCCCCGCTTTTGAAAGAACTTGAAAGGCTTAAAAATGAAATTGAAAAAAACAATGACGAAATCAAAAACCTTGTTATTGCCTTAGGCAGAAAAACACTGCCGGAATATTTTATTGAAGCACGCATAAAGGAATTGCAGCAAATAAATAATGATTTAAATAACCGTATGATAGATTTAAATAATGAAATAAATATTGTTGGAAATAATGATGACGTAGATATAGTATTAGATCAATTGAAGAAGTTTGAAACATCTTTTGAGCAAATGGATTTTGACCAAAAAAGGTTCTTTTTAAGGACCATAATAAAAGATATAATAGTGGAAGATGATACGGTAACAATAAATTTATTTTTTATGCAGCCGCAGTATATGGATAAGTTGGAAAATTTATCACGCATGCAGTCGCATGCGTTACAAAATTACCTACCAATCCATATAGATTTAACAAAGCATTTTGAAGAATTAAGGATTAAACATATTGATATGTATTCATTAAAAATATATTTTTACAAAAAAGAAGGAATTTTATTTTTAAATATAGAATATTTATTCTAAAACGAAATTATGGAGATGTTTTCATGGAAGGTAAAATTAAACTTCATAATTTCATGGAATATGTCGTCTTTGAAATATTAGAAAGTATATCAAAAGAAAGAAATGATTTTTGCAAATGCGAAAGATGTAAGTTAGATATTGCCGCAATCGCATTAAATAATCTGCGCCCTCATTATACAGTAACAGAAGAGGGAGAAGTTTATGCAAAAGTGCAGATGCTTATACAACAGTTTAAGACAGACGCAATAATAGAAATATTAAAAGCAATAGAGATTGTATCTAGAAATCCGCATCATTAAAGGCATTAAAAAAACGGCATAGTAAGAATACTATACCGTTTCTTCCTTGCTTTTACTTTTAGATTTTTTTCTATAGTTTTCAATTACAAATTCTGCATAAAGCTGTGCTGCTTTTTCAAATCTTTTTTCATCAGGAATGAAATTTACAATAACCTTTTTAATTTGTGTTTTTTTAGACATAATTCCGCTCCTTTCTTTTTTTGTATGTTTGCCCTCCTTTTAAAACGAAAAAGCTGTCCCGTTCTCATCTCTTTCTGAAATAGGACAGCTTTTGTTGGTTTTCTCCTTTTGTTTATTAAATTGCCGCCGAGAATACCCCTGACTTTAGTAAGGGGATGAAAGGCGGCACTCTATTATAACTATTCCTTTTTTCGCAGTTTCCGTATCATAGTAAATCTTCTTGTCGGATGTCCCGGATTGCCGTTTTTGTCGGCTGTAAAAATCCACATTTTGCCTTCTCCTTCCTTGAAGGAACCCTGTGATGCGGGCACCTTCCTGTTTTAGAAAGGTGGTGGGTCTCCCTGAGGCGTGTGGCAGCACCTTGGGTAAGGCTGCGGGATTTCACCGCTGTCTCCCGGAACTGGGAGTGTCGTCCCGAAACGTCATGTCCCACTGCCGTACACCCCCGTTCAACTACCTGCTGTCAGCAGACCTGTCAGCAGTACCCGCCTGCTGACAAGCCTCTGATTTTAATCAGGGGTAGTTGACTACAACTTCGTTTTAAAACGAAACAAATTAGCAATATAATCTCTCTTATATTGCGAGATTATATTGCAAATTAATTTCTGACAAAAAAATAAGAAACTATAATTCCCAAACAGCGTCGGTTAATCTATATTTGCTAAAATTAGTTCTCTTACAAGTGTTGCTGTTGGAATATTTAATTCTTTTGCCCGGCTTTCAATTATTTTGTAAAGTCTATCTTCAACACTGAACGTTTTTATAGCATTTAAGACTGCTATGCTCTCAGAAGATTTTTTTATCAGGTAGATTAATTCATTTTTTTCTATTATATTTCTCAATAGTTCTGACTGACTTATCTTTTTTTCCGTAAGGTAGCGATTTATCCGTTCAGCATCGTTACTGTTAAAACGCACTGTTAATGATCGGTATTTTCGGCACAAGGTATCTTCGCCGAATTCCAAATAAACTACATTGGCTGTATCATTCTTATACTTATTCATGGACATAACGTTAGTAAGTTATGATGGCCTGCGGCCGCAATTTCTACAGCCCTTTTTACACCTTCCTGCCCTTTTACTTCAGAAAAATCCACATCGTAAATAGGCAAGTTTTCATTATTTTCTTTTATAATTTTATTTTCGATTTTCATTTCCCCATTTAAAAAATTTACCGCTTCCTTTAAGGTTATAACAGGAACTACTTCAATTCCTTCTATTACTTCTGCTTCTCTTTTATTCTCAAAAGGTAGTATAATGCCCTTTAATCCTTCTTCTTTTGCTTTTATCACCATAGGTAATATTCCGTTTACCGGTCTTACAAAACCATCTAAAGAAAGTTCTCCAACCACTATGTAACCCGATAGAGCACCTTCCTTAATCTGCTTATTTGCAGAAAGGATGCCAAGTGCTATCGGAAGATCAAATTGAGGTCCTTCCTTTTTTATATCGGCAGGTGCAAGATTTACAGTAATTCTTCTTATAGGAAAATCAAAACCTTGATTTTTTACTGCCGCCCTTACTCTTTCCTTTGATTCTCTAATAGCAGTGTCAGGCAAACCCACAAGATCAAAAGCCGGAAGGCCATTTGATAAATCCACTTCCACTTCAACTATAAAACTATCAATCCCATAAATTGTACAGCTTTTTAATTTTGATATCATAAACTCACCCGAAAATTAAAATGCGTTCTCTATGTGCAAAAGATCTAATATTCTCCCATTCCCCACTAAAAGATCTATTACATCAAATCTTATTGAATTAAAAATTGTCTTACTTTCCCCTAAAAAAACGATTGCGGTTTTTCTTATTTTTTGCTGTTTGAAAAAATCTACTGCTTCAAAACCCCTCCCAAAGCTTTCGGAAGTCCTTGCCTTGACTTCTACAAAAACAACATTGTTTTCTTCATCCTTTACAATTATATCTATCTCTCCGTACCTGCTTTTGTAATTGGTAGCTAAAATGGTATAATTCTTACTTTTTAAATATTTTTTTGCGTATTCTTCTCCTTTTTTGCCTAAAATTTTGTTATCCATTTCATCATTTCCTTTCATCGATTAGATAAAAAAATACAATTGGGTAATATATTCAACAAAAAATGTGAAAATCCTTCTTGTAATAATTATGAAATAGAATTTGAAATTGATCATAAATCTTTTTCATATTTGAAAGGAAAAATTTTATTTTTGTCAAATATATAATATAACAATTTTATATAATTTTTTATATTGTTTCACTTTTTAACAATTTTTTATTATTTCATAATAATATAAAACCTTGAAAATTTAAAAAGAAAAAATGAAAAGAAGAGGTGGTAAAAAATGAGGTTTGAAAAGATGATTTATGCTGTAGATTCTCACACAATGGGCGAGCCAACCCGAGTGGTCATTGGCGGTGTGCCAAATATTCCCGGGAAAACCATGGCGGAGAAAAAGGAATATCTGGAAAAGAATATGGACCATATAAGAAGGGCATTAATGCACGAGCCCCGCGGCCATAGGGACATGTTCGGCTCAATTATTACAAGCCCTGTTAATCCTGAAGCAGATTTCGGAATAATTTTCATGGATGGCGGTGGCTACCTCAATATGTGCGGCCATGGTTCAATCGGTGCGGTAACTGTAGCTATTGAAACCGGCATGGTAAAACCGGTAGAGCCGGTAACTTACGTAAAACTGGATACCCCTGCAGGCCTTGTAGAAGCAAGGGCTGAAGTAGAAAACAATGTGGTAAAATCAGTAACTGTAAGGAATGTTCCTGCATTTCTTTATAAATCCGATGCAGAAATCGATGTACCGGGAATTGGGAAGATCAAGGCTGATATTTCCTTCGGCGGGAGCTTTTTTGCGATAGTAGATGCAAAGCAGTTGAACATTAAAATTGTCCCTGAAAATGTTGATGAAATAATAAAAATAGGCATGGCAATAAAGAAAGCAGCTAATGAGCAAATAAAAGTCCAGCATCCGGAAAAGGAACACATAAGGAGCATTGACCTTGTAGAAATTTATGATGAAACCGATAACCCCAATGCAGATTTGAGAAATGTTGTCATTTTTGGTGATGGACAGGCGGATAGGTCACCATGTGGAACTGGCACCAGTGCAAAGATGGCTACCCTTTTTGCAAAGGGAAAGCTTAATTTAAATCAACCCTTCTATTACGAAAGCATTATTTGGACAATTTTTAAAGGCGAGCTTGTAGCGGAGACAACTGTTGGGCCTTATAAAGCTGTTATACCTGAAATTACGGGGAACGCATTCATAACCGGTTTTAATCAGATGGTAATAGATCCTGAAGATCCTGTAAAATATGGATTTTTACTCGGCTCTTCAGCCAGCGGAGAGTGCTGCAAAGCAAAATAAATTTACATTAAAAAAATATTAAAGGAGGAAAAAATATGCTCCAAGCTGTTTTATCAGCGTTAGGTTTATTGACCCTCGGTTTTTCTTACTTCTTCGTAAAAGATACAATAAAAAACAAACACACCTTTTCCAATGCAAGCTTCGTCACATTGTCGATAGTAGGCTTCATAGTTAACTTTTTCGACACCCTCGGAATAGGAAGTTTTGCACCAACAACAGCTTTATTTAAACTGTTTAAATTAGTGCCTGATAGGTTGATACCAGGAACTTTAAACGTAAGTATGACAATCCCCGTGGTATTAGAAGCCTTCATTTTTATGACAGTTATAAAAGTTGAACCTATAACATTGATTTCCATGCTTGCTGCTGCTACATTAGGAGCGGTCTTAGGGGCAGGAATAGTTTCAAAACTTCCTGAAAAGAAGATACAGATGGGAATGGGTATAGCACTATTAATAGTGGCATTCATCTTTGTGATCGGCTTATTGGGATTGATGCCTGTTGGCGGTGACGCTATAGGATTAACTGGAACAAAACTGATCATAGGTGTTGTAGGAAACTTTATCCTTGGCGCTTTGATGACAATCGGTATTGGACTTTATGCACCCTGTATGGCACTTGTATACGCTCTTGGCATGAGCCCAAGGGTAGCGTTCCCAATAATGATGGGTTCCTGCGCATTCTTGATGCCAGCCGCGTCCATTAAATTTGTTCAGGAAGGTGCCTATGACAGAAAGGCATCAGTTGCAATAACCATTTTCGGTTCTCTCGGTGTGTTAATCGCTGCTTACATTGTAAAATCACTACCATTAACTTTATTAAAATGGCTTGTCGTCTGTGTCATAGTATACACTGCTATTACAATGTTAAGGTCTGCAATGAAAAATAAAGAAGAAAAATAAAAAAATCTTTTCGATTAATTTTCAACTAAATAAAGTTTTAAAAAAGTCAACTATAGGCTGTTGGTAAATAAAATACCAACAGCCTATGTCTTTATTTAGGCCGGTTTTTAAAACTCAATTAACCGAACAATATTTCGCAATTTATCTTCATAAAAAACTCTTAAATATGGTATAATGCTATAAGTAAGACATAAAATAAAGTTTATTATAAAATAAGGTTAAAAAAGGGGGCCTTGTAATGGGCCGATTTAAAGTAGTGTCTGAGTTTATACCAAGAGGAGATCAACCCAAGGCAATAGAAGAACTTGCCGAAGGAATTCGTAAGGGATATAAGTTTCAAACCCTTTTGGGTGCTACGGGTACTGGAAAAACCTTTACCATTGCACACCTTATAGAAAGGGTTCAAAAACCTACATTAGTAATAGCACATAATAAAACCCTTGCGGGCCAGCTCTGCAGCGAGCTCAAAGAATTTTTCCCGGGAAATGCTGTGGAGTATTTTGTAAGCTATTACGACTACTATCAGCCGGAAGCCTATATACCTCAAACGGATACTTACATTGAAAAGGATGCTTCTATCAACGATGAAATAGATAAACTGCGCCATTCAGCCACAGCCGCCCTTTTCGAAAGGCGTGATGTGGTAATAGTAGCAAGTGTATCTTGCATCTACAGCCTCGGTTCACCGGTTGATTATGAGAATCAGGTAGTTTCCCTTCGACCCGGCATGGTGAAAGATAGGGATGAAGTGATAAGAAGGCTGACCGAAATACAATATGTTAGAAATGAGATAGATTTTAGGAGGGGAAGTTTTAGGGCAAAGGGAGATGTACTGGAGATTTTCCCTGCTTCCTTCTCCGAAAGGGCTATAAGGGTGGAGTTTTTCGGCGATACTATTGAAAGAATAACGGAAGTGGATGTGCTCACAGGAGAGATATTAGGGGAAAGGATGCATGTGGCAATTTTCCCAGCCTCTCACTATGTAACGCCAAAAGACCGTTTAGAAATTGCTATAAAATCTATTCAAAGGGAGCTTGAGGAAAGGGTAAACGAACTTTTAAATCAGGGAAAGGTTCTGGAAGCGGAGAGATTAAAACAGAGGACCAATTACGATATAGAAATGCTTTTAGAAACGGGTTACTGCAAAGGCATTGAAAACTACTCACTTCATTTAACGGGTAGAAAGCCGGGAGAGCCACCCTTTACGCTGCTCGACTATTTTCCCAAGGATTATCTTATAATAATCGATGAATCCCATGTAACCATTCCGCAGCTCAGGGCTATGTGGGCAGGTGACCGTTCGCGAAAAGAAGCCCTCGTAGAACATGGGTTTAGACTCCCTTCAGCCTTTGACAATAGGCCCTTAACCTTTGAAGAATTCGAACAGAAGATAAACCAGGCAATTTTTATGTCAGCAACTCCCGGTCCTTACGAACTTGAAAAATCAAGTAAGGTTGTAGAACAAATAATTAGGCCGACAGGCCTTGTAGACCCGGAAGTAGAGGTAAGGCCTATTAAAGGACAGATAGATGATTTGATAGGAGAAATAAAAAAGAGGGCATTAAAAGACCAGAGGGTTTTGGTCACTACACTTACCAAAAAAATGGCGGAGGACCTTTGCGATTATTTAAAAGATGCGGGAATAAAGGCTAAATACCTTCATTCGGAGATAAATACTTTGGAAAGGCTCCAAATTTTAAGGGACCTCCGCCTTGGAAAATTCGACTGCCTTGTAGGTGTAAACCTTTTAAGAGAAGGATTGGACCTGCCCGAAGTGTCCCTTGTTGCCATCCTCGATGCGGACAAGGAAGGTTTCCTGCGCTCGGAAACCGCGCTTATTCAAACCATCGGCAGGGCTGCAAGGAATGCCGAAGGTAAGGTAATAATGTATGCGGACACCATTACCGAATCCATGGCAAAGGCTATAAACGAAACCAATAGAAGGCGCAAAATACAAATGGAATACAATAAAAAGCACGGCATTACACCCGAAACGGTTAGAAAAGGTATAAGGGAACTTATCGAAGCCACCAAAGCGGCTGAAGATAAAATGGAGTATCTGCCAGATAAGGATATAAACAAGATGACCAAAAAGGAGATTAAGGCTTTATTGGAAAAACTCGAAAAAGAAATGAAAGATGCGGCCAAAAATTTAGAGTTTGAAAAAGCCGCAAAAATAAGGGATATAATATTTGAGATAAATGCACAGGTATTTGGTGTGGTAAAAAATATAAAGGCATAAAAAGCTGTTGGGGAAGGTTAGATAAAAATGAGCAAAGGGAAAATTGTAGTCAAAGGAGCAAGAGAGCACAACCTAAAAAATATTGATGTGGAGATTCCGAGGGATAAATTAGTAGTAATTACCGGTATTTCTGGTTCCGGAAAATCAACCCTTGCCTTTGACACTATTTATGCCGAAGGGCAGCGAAGGTATGTAGAATCCCTATCTGCCTATGCCCGACAGTTTTTGGGGCAGATGGAAAAGCCGGATGTAGATTACATCGAGGGGCTTTCACCTGCTATTTCTATAGACCAAAAGACAACCAGCAAGAACCCCCGTTCAACCGTGGGAACCGTTACGGAAATTTACGATTATTTGAGGTTGTTGTTTGCTAGGATAGGAAGGCCCCACTGTCCGAAGTGCGGAAGGGAAATATCCCAGCAGACGGTGGATCAAATGGTGGACGCTGTAATGGCCCTTCCTGAAGGAACGAAAATTCAAGTTTTGGCACCTGTTGTAAGAGGAAGGAAGGGCGAATATCAGAAGCTCTTTGAAAAAATAAAAAAGGAAGGATTTGTAAGGGTAAGGGTTGACAAGATAATCTATGAGACTTCCGAGGAGATTAAGCTTGATAAAAATAAAAAGCACGATATCGAGATTATTGTGGACAGGCTGACTGTGAAAAAGGGTATCGAATCAAGGCTTGCCGATTCAATTGAGGTAGCCCTTTCAAAGGCACAAGGACTTGTCCTGATAGATGTGGTTGGGCAAAGCGAGCTTTTATTTTCGCAGAACTTTGCATGTCCAGACTGCGGCATCAGCATTGAAGAGATTACTCCACGAATGTTTTCCTTTAACAGCCCTTACGGTGCTTGCCCGGCATGCAGCGGCCTTGGAATAAATATGGAAATAGACCCTGAACTTGTGATACCCGACAGGTCAAAGTCGGTAGCAGAGGGTGCTATTGCGCCTTGGAATTCCAGCCCTGACGGCATTTACTTTCAGATGCTGCAGGCGGTTTTGGAACATTATGGCTACGATGTGGATACACCTATAGAAAAAATGGATGAAAAGATGGTCAACATCCTTCTTTACGGTTCCGATGAACCTATCGATTTTACTTTTGAAGGAAGGTTTACAGGGACAAGGCATTTTACCAGCTATTTTGAAGGTGTCATAAACAACTTAAAAAGGCGGTATCAGGAAACCGATTCGGAGTGGATGAGAGAAGAAATAGAGGAATACATGAGCACAAAACCCTGCCCTGCGTGCGGAGGAGCAAGGTTAAAACCCGAGAGTTTGGCTGTGAAAATAAACGGAAAGTCTATAGCGCAAGTTAGTTCTTTATCAATAAGGGATACCATAGAGTTTTTTGAAACGCTTCCTCTAACAGAAAAGGAAAAGGTGATAGCTCATCAGATATTAAAGGAAATAAAAAACCGACTCAAATTTTTGATGGATGTGGGGCTTGACTACCTTACTTTGGACAGGGCGTCGGGGACACTTTCCGGTGGAGAAGCACAGAGGATAAGGCTTGCAACCCAGATAGGCTCCCGATTGGTTGGGGTCCTCTATATTTTGGATGAGCCGAGCATAGGCCTTCATCAGAGGGACAATGAAAAGCTCATAAACACTCTAAAGGGACTAAGAGATCTTGGAAATACAGTTATAGTTGTAGAGCATGACGAGGACACCATGCGCTCCGCTGACTATATTATAGATATCGGCCCCGGAGCCGGTGAAAACGGCGGGAGGGTAGTGGCAGTAGGCACACCGGATGAGATAGAAAAATGCGAGGAATCCCTTACGGGACAGTATTTAAGCGGGAAGTTGAGAATAAAGATTCCGGAAAAAAGGCGCATTCCAGACGGGCGGTGGCTGATTTTACGCGGATGTAAAGAACACAACCTGAAGAATATAGATGTATCCTTCCCGGTAGGGCTTTTTACCTGTGTAACCGGAGTTTCAGGCTCAGGCAAAAGCACCCTTGTAAATGAGATACTCTATAAGGCAATGAAGGAAAAACTTTATAATGTTAAATCAAATCCGGGAGCTTTTGATGCAATAGAAGGTGCGGAATACTTTGAGAAGGTCATAAATGTGGATCAATCTCCCATAGGCAGGACCCCGCGCTCTAACCCTGCAACCTATACGGGGGTATTCAATGATATAAGAGAGGTATTTGCCCAAACGGTTGAGGCGAGGATGCGAGGGTATAAACCGGGGAGGTTCAGCTTCAACGTAAAGGGAGGAAGGTGTGAAGCCTGCAAAGGAGATGGCATAATAAAGATAGAGATGCATTTCTTGGCAGATGTATACGTTCCCTGCGAGGTATGCAAAGGAAAAAGGTACAACAGGGAAACCCTTGAGGTGAAATACAAGGGCAAAAGCATCGCTGATGTACTGGACATGACCGTTGATGAGGCTTTGGTATTTTTCGAAAACCACCCCAAGATTAAAAGGAAATTAAAAACACTAAGGGATGTAGGGTTGGGCTATATTAAGCTTGGCCAATCTTCCACTACCCTATCCGGTGGCGAGGCCCAGAGAGTAAAGCTTGCTACGGAACTTTCAAAAAAAAGCAACGGCAAGACCCTCTATATATTGGATGAGCCTACAACGGGCCTTCATCCTGCAGATATAATTAAACTCTTAGATGTTCTTCAAAGGCTGGTAGATGGTGGAAGCACAGTTATAGTAATTGAGCATAACCTTGATGTTATTAAAGTTGCCGATTATATCATAGACCTCGGGCCTGAAGGAGGGGAAAGGGGAGGAGAGGTTGTCGCTTTTGGCACACCTGAAGAAGTCGCGAAAAATGAAAAATCCTATACGGGTATGTTTTTAAAAAGGGTTTTTGAAAGGGAAGCAATAAGGTTGATATGAAGAGAAAAGATTTATAACGGGCTTGTGGAAAATTTTCAAGCTTTTTTTTTACTTTTTTGACACCATATTTTTAACCTTTAATATTTTTTTTGGCTGTTGAAAGAAAAACGCATTACAAGATTAAGTATTAAAAATATATTTGCAAGATTGAATATTATAATGTTATAACAAAGTAAACTAAATAGATTGAAAATTAATACATTACTTATAGATAGAAAAAGGAAATTACATCATTGAAACAAGGCATATTATTTTAGTGATTTCTAAGAAATAAGAAAATATTGAGGGGGGTGAAATGAGCATAATAGTATTAAAATATTCATAATTATAAATAAAAAAGAAGGTTGGACTCATGAATTCTTTGGTACTTCTAATACTAGGTGCCGTACTTTTTATAATTGCATATGCTACTTATGGTGCCTATTTAGCGCGATAGTGGGGAATATCTCCTTCAAGGAAAACACCTGCTCACGAGTTTTATGACGGAGTGGACTATGTACCTACAAACCGCTACGCATTGCTGGGACACCATTTTGCATCCATAGCTGGGGCAGGACCCATAGCTGGACCAATACAAGCGGCCATATTCGGATGGTTGCCTGTATACCTCTGGATAGTGCTCGGCAGTATATTTGTGGGTGGAGTGCACGACTTTGGTTCCCTTTTAGCATCAATTAGCATAAGGGCAAATCCATCGGCGAAATAATAGAAGCGAATATAGGGAAAACCGGTAAAAAGCTTTTTAACATCTTTGCATGGTTGACACTCATTCTTGTAGTCGCTGCTTTTACAAGCATTACAGTATATGCATTTGCAGCTACACCTGCAGCGGGGACAGCATCGGTGTTATTTATATTTATAGCTATGCTGTTCGGCGAGCTCGTTTTGATAAAGATTTCGGCAAGGTGTTTATAACATTAGCATTTTCGGCTTTCGCGCTTACAAGCTTAGATACGGCTACAAGGCTCGGAAGGTATATTTTCCAGGAATACTTTGAGACTGAAGGCGGGAAAAAGAGCTGGATTGCAGATAAATATGTTGCGACCATTATAACCGTATTAGTATCCTACCTGCTGGTGACATATGGTTATCAGAAGATATGGCCCATTTTTGGTTCGTCAAACCAGATGCTCTCGACACTGGCGCTTTTAGCTTTAACTGCATAGTTCATAAAAACAGGCAAAAACCCAATAATTACTATTATTCCTATGATATGGATATTTGCCGTAACTTTATCGGCCACACTAATATTAATGAAGAACTTTTATGATGCGAAAAATTACTTACTGGTGATAATGTCTATCGCGCTCTTTGTGCTGGCTATAGTTCTTATGATAGTGACCTATAATACTCTCAAGAATAAGAAATATGTAAAAAATACTTTCTCAAGCTGAAGGGGTGGATTTTATTCCACCTCCTTTAGCTTTTAATAGATAGGAGGCAAATTCAACACTATGGATTCTTTAAAATATATTGATATGATTAGCGAGCGGTAAAAAACTTTCTTTGATCTCGAAAAGGAAAAAATTATTTCAGGAATGAAGTTTGAACTTTTTACAAGTTGCCATGCAAAACACGTCAGGACCTTTTTAACCTTAAAAGATGTTATCGATTCCTACTAGACCAATGAATACTATGCAATAAAAGTATTCAGAAAAAAATTTAGTGAAGAGGACTTATTTTGATGAATTTTTAAAAAATGTTCATAAAATTTATGTGACGCCCAAGGAAGACCACATGTGCAGTATAATAAACGGGGTTGCAGTGCTGGAAGATGGGATAGAAGTTACTACTATGAGAAAAGCTACTTTTTTTCGCTAAAAGGGTGGAGTCGCATCAATATTGTAGCAGTGGACCTTAAAAATAACAGGGTAATAACGAGCCGGTGGGGAAAAAAGCTTGAGAAGTTCTTGAAACCGAAAATTGAAGAAAAACATAAATTTTGAATAAAGTTAGCCGCTGCCAGGCCAGAGAACTAAAAAAGCTTTTTGACATTTAGCTTATTGCAATGTTAAAATAAATGTGGTAATATAAAAATGCAAAAAAATATTGCCGAAGTGGTGGAATTGGCAGACGCGCTACATTCAGGGTGTAGTGTGCATACGCACGTGCGGGTTCGAATCCCGCCTTCGGCACCATTATATTTTGTTAAAAAGCCTCTCTAAAAAGAGAGGTTTTTGTATTTTTAAGGGGAAAGATAAAATATTGACATTGTGAAAAAATTAACTATAATAGATAGTATAATACATACTGTATACAAAAAATGGAGGTATCAAAAATGAAGTTGGGTTTTGTAGGCTCTGGGGCAATGGCTGAAGCAATAATTAAAGGCTTGATAGGTAAAGGAATTTATAAAGGGGAAAATATTTGGGTAACAAATAAAAAGAATGATGAAAAGTTGATATATATGAGGGAAAATTATGGTGTAAATACCACAAAAAATTTAGAAGAATTTTTTAAAAACATTGACATAGTAATTATTGCAGTGAAACCGAAGGATGTTTTAGGTTTTTTAAATTCAGCAAAAGAATATATAAAACCTAACCATATTATTATATCCGTTGCAGCAGGTATTACAACGGAATTAATTGAAAATACTATTGGGGAAGACATAAGAGTAATTAGGGCGATGCCCAACATTTCCTGCGAGGTTGGAGAATCGGCTACGGCAATTGCAAAAGGTAGGTTTTCCGATGAAGAAGCTTTAGCTTTATCAAAAGAAATTTTTTCCTCAATTGGTAAAACTTATATAGTTGAAGAAGGGCAACTTGATGCAGTTACGGCTCTTTCTGGGAGCGGCCCTGCTTATATTTATTACATGGTTGAAGCAATGATTGAAGCAGGTGAAAAAATTGGCTTAACGCGAAATATAGCTGAAAAATTGGCTCTTCAGACTTTCTATGGCGCTGCAAAAATGGCTGTAGAAAAAAGAGAACCTTTGAAGAAGCTAAGAGAAAAAGTTACTTCGCCCAATGGCACTACTTATGCCGCAATAAAAACCCTTGAAAAACATGGTTTTCAAGATATTATCTATCTTGCTATGCAGAATGCAAAAAAGAGGGCTTTAGAACTTATGAAAGAAAGCTGAGAAAGCCCCTAACCGTATTTTAACTGCGGTTAGGGGCTTTTTAAATTTACTGAAGGAATATTGCTTTAATATATAGAATTATATTAGAAAATTAAGCAAGTAATGTAATTATATGTTTAAGTACTACATTAATTAAAAGGAGGGGGATTCCTATGTCGGAGAAAGACAATGCTGTGGAAAAAATGGCGGAATTAATGGCCCTTTTATACTATCATCTAACAAAAGTTATGATAGAGGATTACGGAGAAAAGGCAAAGGATACCATAAAAAAAGCCATATATAATTTTGGACTTGAAAGAGGCAAAAATATTGCAAGAAAGGTGATAGAAAACGGTGAGGAACTTACCATAGAAAATCTCGATAAATTTTACGATATGCCGATAAGCTCTGTCTGGAAGGGAAAATCTGAATACAAAAATGAGGAAAAATACGGAACTTTAGAATCCTGCGTTTTTGCAAGGGTTTGGATAGAAAAAAACTGGCAGGAAATTGGAAGGCTTTACTGTGAGGTAGATCCAGCTATTAGAGAGGGATACAATCCCGATATCCTTTATACTTCTTTAAAAAATGTCCTTGAAGGGGACAATTGCTGCGAATCGATAACAAAGTATAAGGATCAAAATAAGTCGGAGAATGAATAAGGGTGATATCATGAGAAAAAGAATGAGAGAGTATGGGATTTCCTTGGGACATCTGCCTACCGGGCCTCTCAATGCCATTACCGATGTGAAAGGGATAAAGGTGGGGCATTCTACAGTAATTTTAGGTGGCGGGAAATTAATACCCGGCAAGGGCCCTGCAAGAACCGGCGTTACTGCAATTTTGCCCCATGAAGGCAATATTTTTAAAGAAAAATTACTTGCCTCCTGTTTTATAGGGAATGGTTTCGGGAAATCTGCAGGATTAATGCAAATCAGGGAACTCGGAACATTGGAAACGCCAATTGTGCTTACAAATACCCTTTCTGTAGGTATAGTATCTGATGCTCTCATAGATTATATGCTTTCTTTAAATGAGGACATTGGTGTGACTACTGGTACCGTCAATCCCGTTGTTTTAGAATGCAATGACGGTTACCTGAACGACATCCGGGGCAGGCACATAAAAAAGGAAAATGTTTTTGAAGCTTTAAATAGTGCAAAAAAAGAATTCCAAACGGGGAGTGTTGGAGCCGGGACGGGCATGATTTGCCACGGATTTAAAGGTGGAATAGGTACATCCTCAAGGATGGTTGAGATTAATGGTCATACCTATACTGTAGGAGCTCTTTTGCTAACAAATTATGGTAGAATGGATGACCTTACATTTAATGGCAAAAATGTAGGAAGGTTGCTAAAACAAAAGATAAAGGAAGAAAAAAATATTACCAAAGATATAAAAGAAACTCTAAAAGATAAAGATGACGGCTCTTGTATAATTATTATTGCTACTGATGCACCTTTGGATGCACTGTTGCTTGAAAGGGTTGCAAAAAGGAGCATTCTTGGGCTTGCAAGGACGGGCTCTTTCATGGGAAACGGGAGCGGAGACATAGCCGTAGCTTTTTCTACCGCCAACAGAATTTGCCATTATGGTGAAAATGTCGTAAGCATAAAAACTATTTCTCAACATAGTAGTATTATAGATTTTATCTTTCAGGCTGTAGTTGAAGCGGTGGAAGAAGCGGTATGGGATTCGCTTTTTACAGCGGAAAAAATAATTGGCAGAGATGACCATGAAGTCCCTGTATTGCCCGTAGAACAACTTTTGGAAGCCATTACTCAAACCTGAAAATGGCGAGTTTTTTATAAGTTTCTGCGTCAACCATGCCCGTGGGTCTAAGTCCGTTTTTTATCTGAAAAGCTATAACGGAAGCTTTCGTTCCCCAACCGAAGATTCCGTCAAAGTTTCCGCTGTAATAGCCGTAATTATGGAGCCTTTTTTGTACTTCCTGCACATCAGAACCGCGTGAACCTTCTACAAGGGTCCTAAAACCAAAGGTAAAGGGCCCGTCTATACCTCCTACGATATATACTTTTGTCCCGACCTTTACCATGGAATAAAGTTCTTCTACATTTTTATTGTGCATCCTGATACATCCATGGGAAGCAAAACCCCCTATGGACGATGGTCGGTTAGTGCCGTGTATTCCATATATCCCCCAGGGGACGCTTAACCTCATCCATCGGGATCCGAATCCTTCACCCCACTTGGCTTTTTCTACAATTTTAAATAAACCGATGGGGGTTGGAGTTTCAAAAGTGCCTACTGCTACCCTGTAGGTTTTATAAATTTTGCCGTCTACGAGGACGCAGAGCTTTCTTTCCAGAGTATAAATGACAATCGATACTTCACCCTTTGATTTATTTTTTTCTGCCGAAAAATTTTCGGCGTTTTTTTTATTTGAAGAAAAGTCCTTGCCGTAAGCTGAAGGAAGGCGGAAGGTATAAAAAATTACAAAAAAAATAACCATAATAGCGAACAACTTTCTTCCGCCCTTTTGAATGTGCTTATTTTTGTACAATAAATTCACCTCCCAAAATTATTTTTCCACAGGAGAATTTATAAATTCATTTTAATACCGGGTGGTCCATAATGAAAATAAGTGCGGTGATTCCGGCATATAATGAGGCAAAAAAAATAGAATCTGTGATAGACTCGCTAAAAAAGATAAAAGAAATAAATGAGATTATCGTCGTAAACGATGGGTCGACAGACGATACGGGGAAAAAAGCAGAAATAAAAGGGGTTAAAGTAGTGAACCTGAAAAAAAATCACGGCAAGGGATACGCATGCTTTGCGGGCTTTAAAGAAGCTGAAGGAGATATTATATTGTTTCTCGATGCGGATATTAAATTTGACAGAGAAGATATTTTAGCGCTGATAAACCCTATAATACACGGCGAAGCAGATATGACCGTTGCCGGCTTTAAAAAAACTTCTAATATTAAAGAAGGCGGGTTCGGCATTACAAAGGGTTTTGCTAGGGTTGGAATTTACGTTTTCACAAAAAAATTTTTTAATTTTCCCCTTTCGGGGCAAAGAGCTGTAAAAAGGAAGTTTTTAGAGGAATTAAAATGCTTCCCCAAAGGCTACGGAATGGAAGTGGGTATTACCATAGATGTAATTAAAAAAGGGGGAAGGGTAAAGGAGATTTTAACAAATATGCACCATGAAGGGACGAAAAAGGATTTAAAGGGTTTTGTCCACAGAGGAAAACAGCTTTTGGACATTCTTTATACATTTGTTCAAAAAATAATACAATAGGCATAGAATTTTACGGCATTTGAAGGCTGGTATTTTTTTTGCAATGTATTTTAAAAAAACAAAAAGGAGGACGCCAGTTATGCTTGTTGAAATAAAGGTTCCAAAATTTTCTCCAACTTTAGAAGAAGCTACTCTTGTAAAATGGCATAAAAAGGAAGGAGACTGGGTAAAAAAAGGTGAAATTCTTTTTGAAATTTCTGCTTTGAAGGTAAACATGGAGGTTGAAGCCCCTTGCGACGGAAGGTTGGCAAAAATTAACGTTGAAGAAGGTAATAGGGTAAAAGTCGGGGATGTAGTGGCTAATATTGAAGAGATAGGCGCAGAAAAAGTAGATAGTGCTCAACCTTCAAACGAAGAAACCTTAACCTGCGACATAGCAATTTTGGGAGGAGGCCCTGGTGGATACGTTGCAGCTATAAAAGCCGCTCAATTGGGGGCAAAGGTGGTGTTAATAGAAAAAGATAAATTGGGCGGTACCTGCCTGAATAGGGGCTGCATACCTACTAAAACCCTCGCAAAATCGGCTAAAATTATAGATTACGTTAAAAGGGCACAAGAATATGGCATAAAAATAACGGATTTTGACATAAGCTATGAGAAAATTATGGAAAGGAAAAACAATGTTGTATATAGTCTTCGAAACGGCATTGAAGGGCTTTTGATTGCAAATAAGGTTAATTTCCTTCACGGCACTGCAAAACTATTAAATAAGAATACCGTTGAGGTTATAAAAGAGAATAAAAGGATTATAGTAAAGGCTGAAAGGGGTATAATTCTTGCAACGGGTTCAAGGCCTGCGGTTTTGCCCATACCCGGAATGGATTTACCCGGTGTACTAAATAGCGATGAAATTTTGGAAAACACCGTACTTCCTGCCAACCTTGTAATAATCGGCGGCGGTGTAATCGGGATGGAATACGCCTTTATTTTTAATTCCTTAGGGGTAAAGGTAACGGTTATCGAGCTAATGCCGAGAATTTTACCCAATATGGATGAGGAGATTTCGGAAGGATTGAAGAATGTTGCAGAAAAAAAGGGGATAAAGGTTGTAACTTCTGCAAAAGTAGTGAAAATAGAACAGGTGGAAAATGGGGGTTTAGCTGTTTTTGCAGAGGTTAAGGGGGAAAGTAAAATATTTACATCCGATAAGGTGTTTGTTTCAATAGGTAGGGCCATAAACAGCGAAGGACTGGGGCTACAAGATTTAGGAATAGAAATGGTTAAATCTGCCGTAAAAGTGGATGAACACATGATGACCAGTGTAGAGGGTGTATATGCAGTGGGAGATTTGACGGGTGGACTGATGCTTGCCCATGTGGCATCAAAGGAAGGTATTATAGCAGCAGAAAATATAATGGGTATAAAAAGTAAAATGGAATTTGAAAACATTCCCTCAGCCGTCTTTACTCATCCCGAAATTGCATCAGTAGGTTTGACGGAGGTGCAGGCAAAGGAAAAAGGATACGATGTAAAAGTTGGAAAGTTCTACTACCTTGCAAGCGGTAAAGCTAAAGCGGATGGCGAAGAAGAGGGATTTGTAAAAATTATTTCGGATAAAAGTACGGGTAAAATTTTGGGTGTGCACATTTTAGGGGAAGGTGCGGCGGACCTTATACATGAAGCAAAGGTCGCAATAGAAAGGGGAATGACCGCAAAAGAATTGGCTGAAGTGGTTCACGCACACCCGACATATTCCGAATGCATTATGGAAGCAGCCCATGCCGCTTTTGATAGGCCGATTCATTCCGTTTAAACCTTTTTTGCATTTAATCCTTTTTATAATCTTTTATAATCGTTTTACCCGGCTTTGCTGTTTTAAGCAGTGAGCCGGTATTTTACTTTTCTATTATTGTAAAAAAATTTATTAAAAGTTGTTCCTTTAATTTAGCTCGATTAATATGAAGGATTGATGCATAAAATGTAGAATTAATCATTAAAGAGGTGGTAGGTATGGAAGCGCAAGACTTTCTTCTTGATATAAAGGTTAAGGATGCTGTAAAGGAAGATATCCTTTGGGTTTCTCAGGAAACAGAACTTGAAAAATTAAACGAGTTGATGCTATTAAGACAGGCTGAAGAGGTGTTGATTTTAGACAACAGTAAGAATATAACGGGCATTATGACGCGAAATGATGTGGCAAAGGCTTATGCAAGGGGTATTAGCATAAAAACACCGGTAAAAGATATAATGGTGAAAGATGTTATTTTCATTCCTGCAGAAATGATGCTTTTGGATGCCCGAGCAAAAATGAGGGAGCTTGGGATTTCAAGGGCGCCGGTAAAAGATAAAAACGGCAATATATTGGGATTGATAACTGCAAAAACCATATGTGATGCCTTTTCAAATCAATTGGAAAGAGCGGTAGGATTCCAAAAAGTTGTATTGGAAAATATCGATACCGGTATTTGCGTTTTGGACAGCGAGCTAAATCCAATTTTTTACAACAAATATTTCGAAGAGTATTTTGGACCTATTAGTGATAAAGAATCCATGCTCAAAAGAATATTTTCGAATGAGTCTTACATACATTTAAGAGGAAGTAAAAACATTAACGAAGAAAAAACTTGGGAGCTGAAAAGCGATGGAAAGGTGTTTTCTGTAAAAATAAGGCCCTTTTGCTATGGAAACTGGCTTGACGGTTTGATAATAAATTGTGTTGATATAACAAGTAATTTAAAACTTCATTTTGAACTTGATAAAACCGCAAAAAAATTAACCCTTTTAGAAGAAAAATTAAGCACGTTTTCTGGGTCGGATTTTATATTTGGAAAACTCAAAAGTAAAAATAAAATCATGATTAAGGCCGTGGAACTTGCAAAAAAGGTTGCAAATCTCTCCGTACCTGTGCTTATAATCGGTGAAAGCGGGACGGGGAAAGAGCTTATAGCATCAGCTATACACGAAAACAGCGAAAGGAAAAGTGCTCCTATAGTAAAACTGAATTGTGCGGCTATTCCTCCTAACCTCTTTGAAAGCGAGCTTTTCGGATATGAAGCAGGAGCATTTTCTGGGGCAAGCAGACAAGGAAAGCCCGGTCTTCTTGAAGTTGCGGATGGAGGAACCGTATTTTTAGATGAAATCGGAGAACTTCCCCTTGAAATGCAGGCAAAATTATTAAGGGTTCTTCAGGACGGCACTTTCTACAAGGTAGGAGGCACAAAACCTTTAAAAGTCGATGTCAGGATTATTTGTGCTACCAATAGACCGCTTGAAAATTTAATTGAAAAAAATGAGTTTAGAAAAGATTTGTATTACAGGATAAATGTTATTACTATCGAGATCCCGCCCCTTAGGGAAAGAAAAGAAGATATAATTTTACTAATGAACAGCTTTATTGAGGAATTTGAAAAAATATACGGTAAAAAAATAAAAAGGGTAGACCCTAAGGTCATAAAATTCTTCCTGGACTATTCATGGCCCGGCAATGTGAGGGAACTCAAAAATATAGTGGAAAGACTTGTGATTTTATCGGAGGATGGAATAATTAATGAAGAGATGCTGCCATTAAATATCAAAACAAAGTTAGGTTTTATAACTTCTTCCAATGAATTATCTGCAGTCAATAATTTTGACAACCTTGATTTGGAAAAAGCTGCCGATTTAGCGGAAAAAAAGGTGATCATCGAAACATTAAAAAAGTTTTCTTTTAACAAGACAAAAACTGCTAAGGCTTTAAATATTTCAAGAAGCACTTTGTACAATAAGCTGAAGCAATACAATTTAGAATGTTAAATTCGCATAATTTGCTATTGAATAATAAAAAATCTTGTGGTATTATATTTATTGCAGTTTGATTTGTGCCGAAGTGGTGGAATTGGCAGACGCGCCGGACTCAAAATCCGGTGGGCCCTAAACCCGTGCGGGTTCGACTCCCGCCTTCGGCACCATAAGATATGAAAAAGGGACCATGAAGGTCTTTGACAGATGAACCTGTCGGGACTTCATGGTTTTTCTTTTTCCAATGGTTAAAATTTAAGGAAGGTGGTAAAATTGGTGTTGAGTCAGAAGGAATTTTTTAATAATATGGCTTATGAGTGGGACAATAAGGTAAAACACGAACCTTTAAAATTGAGGGAAATAGTAAATTTAGTTAATTTTTCAGAAGGTGCTGCGGTTTTGGATGTGGGATGCGGCACTGGAGTGCTGGTTCCTTACATAATTGAAAAGATAGGAAAATCCGGGCGCATTGTGGGTCTTGATATTGCAGAAAAAATGATCCAAAGAGCCCGTGAAAAATTTTCTGAAAAGGATTTTCCGAATGTGAATTTTGTTGTTGGAGACATTATGGATTATAATTTTAGCGATTCTTTTGACTTTATTATATGTTATTCTTCCTTCCCTCATTTCCCCGATAAAAAACAAAGCATTAAAAAAATGGCTTCTTTGTTGAAGCCTAAAGGTAAGCTCATAATATGTCATTCTGAAAGCAGGGAAAAGATAAACAGCCTGCACAGGTCTTTAGATAAGCCCGTATCTTCTGACATACTACCAACCGGGCAAGAGGTTTCCGACTATATGCGTTCTGCCGGATTAAAAGTAGAGATTGTAGTTGATGATGATATGAAATATGTTGTTATAGGTATTAAAGAATAATTAAATAAAATTAAGATTTACTTAATAATCTTCGTTTTGATAATATACGCAGTTTCTGCCTTCAGCTTTAGCCGTATACATTAAATCGTCTGCCCTTTTAACTAAGCTATCAACGGTATCGCCAGGACGATAGCCTGCTACTCCAAAACTTGCCGTTACTTTTTCTATACCCGGGATGGTCATTTTGCTTAAATTTTCCCTAAGTTCTTCAGCCAAAATTACTGCTTTTTCTACCGGTGTGTTGGGTAGCATAATGATAAATTCTTCTCCGCCCCATCGTGCAAGAGTATCTACCTTGCGTATTCTTTCTTTAATCATTTTTACAACGCCTTTTAGGACTATATCTCCTGCATTGTGGCCGTAGCGGTCATTTATTTTTTTAAAATGATCTATATCCAACAAAATCAAAGAAAATTCGTTTCCGTAACGTTTTGCTCTTTCTATTTCTTCTTCTAATTTCTGTACTAAATAGCGCCTATTGTAAGCACCTGTTAAGGCATCGGTATAAGACAGTAAGCGAAGTTCCTCTTCCAGCTTTTTTTTCTCTGTTATGTCATCTAAAATTATTAAAGCTCCAGAAACTTTTTCCTCTTCGATATGGGGTTTAATGTGAACCCTTGCCCATACTTCTTTACCCCATTTAGATATATAATTAGTTTCAAAAGTTTCGGTTTTATTATTTTCCATACATTCTTTTAGTTTTTCTGAAAAACCGTATTTCACAAGAAGTGGAAATGTAAATAGATTTATCTTTTTTGTTTCTTCTTCACTCGGAGATCCCAAAATTTCTAAAACTTTATCGTTTACATAGATAATATTGCCATTTTTATCACATCTCATTATACCAATGGGGGCGTTTTCAGCCAATTCAAAATATAATTTCCACGTTTTAGTAATCTCATCTTGTGATTTTTTTCGTTCACTGATATCTCGGACAATACCTACCGCATACCATTTGTCTTTTAATTTTAAAGCTGAAAGAGTAAGTTCAATATTTATTTCATAGCCGTTTTTATGTCTTGCTTTAAGCTCTATCGGATTTGGGATTTTATCCAATTCCCCTGTTTCTTTAAATCGAGCTAGCATATCTTTACTTAAAGTTACAGAATAATTTTTTGTTGCCAACAATGGGTGGAATTCTTTATTTATAATTTCTTTCTCTGAATAACCGAAAATCCGCTCCGCAGAAGGGCTCCAAAAGACAACCTTTCCATCGCCGTCAAGAACAATAATAGCATCATATGCTGAATCTGTGATAGCTTTTAATAATAGTTCTTTTTCCTTTAATTTTTCTTCAATTTTATTTTGGTCGGTTAAGTCAATAATACTTGCAAAACACAGATTTTTTCCTTTGTATTGGAAAAGCTGCAATTGGACTTCAACAGGATAAGTGGAGTTGTTTTTACGACGGTGCACGGTTCTAAAAACTATATTTGTTTTTTCTCCTCTAATTAAAGGAATAAGAAGTTCTCTAAAGCTTTGCTCGTTAAATTGAGGTTTTAAGTGAAGAGGAGTCATAAACCTTAATTCTTCATTAGTGTATCCAAGGTTTTGTCTTGCGGCTTTGTTTACTTTTATAAATTCTAAAGTTTCAAGATTAAAGACGTATATTTCATTTGAAGAATTTTCGAATATGTATTCAAACATGTTCGCAATAGAATTAGCTTCGTGAAGTCTCAGAGCCATTTCAATTGTAGAAATTATTGCTTCTTTGTTTGGCCCCTTTACAATGTAACCATATCCTTTTACATCCTTAATTTTATTGATTATCTCCAAAGAAGTATTAGCAGTCAAAAATACAATGGGAATATCTCGTAGTTTCAATATTTTTTTAGCTGTTTCTATACCATCTACATTCCCTTTCAGTTCGATATCCATCAAGATAAGGTCTGGCAAAAAAGTATAACAGGCTTTTTCTACAGCCTCTTCACTTTCAGATGCGGTTTCTACTTCATAACCGTAATTCTGCAGAAAATCGGCTACAAACACTCTTGTTAAGTGGCTGTCTTCCACAAGAAGTATTTTTTTCATATTATATGCCCCCCATAAGTGAAAAAACAAAAAAATAACAATATTTAATGTCAATTTTAAATATAATTATACCATTTATTAATTTGAAGAGGCATTGACGGTTAAAAAATTTTTATTTTCGTAGGGTATGGAATTGATTAATAAGATATTGAAAAAATAATTTTTTATATTATAATAATTCATAGCAGAAATTGATATGGAAACTTAAAAGGAATAAAAATTTAATACGGTGTTCTCAAGGGTGCTGCAAAGCTTAAAAGGGAAAGCGGTGAAAATCCGCTGCAGCCCCCGCTACTGTATACGGCGACGAGTCCACGCCCACTGGGAAACCGGGAAGGGTGGAGGAGGATGACCCGTGAGCCAGGAGACCTGCCCTTGAGTAGATGCCGGTCCTTCGGAGGGAAGGGAAAGGCAAAGGTGTAAAAATAAGCCTACCCTTTGGGTAGGCTTTTAATATAACCCTGTATGAAACCCTGCCGAAGGCAGGGTTTATTTTATAAAATTTTATAAAAAATTTAAGGAGGCCAGCCCATGAAAAAAGTTATTATTTTATCAACAATATTTTTTGTAATTCCGAGGGTATTATACGCAATGCACATTGCGGAAGGCTATTTACCTTTAAAGTGGTGCTTATTTTATTTTTTATTAATTGTACCTTTTATTGCCTTAGGAATGAAAAAAATTTTTTTACTTTACGGGCAAGACAAGAATAATAAAATGTTGATTTCTCTCTGCGGTGCTTACATTTTTCTACTTTCTGCTTTAAAACTTCCATCTATCACGGGGTCATGTTCTCATCCCACCGGTTGCGGATTATCGGCCATACTGTTTGGCCCTTATGTTACAGCAGTTCTTTCAATGATAGTGCTTTTGTTTCAAGCTTTGTTTTTAGCCCACGGTGGATTGACGACATTAGGGGCAAATACTTTTTCTATGGGGGTGGCGGGGCCGTTTATATCTTATATTGTATACCACTTGTTGAAACGTATGAATAGAAGATTATCCATTTTTTTGGCTGCTGCCTTGGGAGATTTGGGGACTTACATAATTACATCTATTCAATTGGCTTTGGCTTTCCCTTCAAAAAATGGGATATTTGAGTCTATGATAAAGTTCCTATCTATTTTTTCAATAACACAAATTCCCCTTGCTATTACTGAGGGAATATTTACCATAATATTATTTGACTATTTAGCTCAAAATTATCCAGAAATTAAAAAGATAGGGGAGTTTAATGTATGAGAAAGCATATCTTTTTAATTGTATTAGCAATATTTATTGTGATGTTTTCATTATACGTTGGTGCTCAAAAGGGTGACTTAGCAGGTGCTGATGAAAAAATGGAAGAGGTTATAAAGGAGATATCTCCTGATTATAAACCCTTTTTTAATAGCATTTTTGAGCCACCTTCTGGAGAGGTTGAAAGTTTTTTATTTGCCTTGCAAGCATCCACAGGAGCTTTTATTATAGGATACTTTTTAGGAAAGGGAAAGAATGCTTAAAGAAATACTTTTACATTCCAGCAATAATAAAGGAAGGCATATTCACCCCTATGAAAAACTAATGTTTGTGTTATGTCCAGTTATTGCAACAAATTTTTTTGAGAACCCAATCCCCCTTATAATAAATACGGTTGTCTTCTTAATCTTGCATATATACTTTAAAACGCCGAAGTCTAAGGTTATCAAGTTATTAGCAGAGCTTATAGGGTTTTATTCCCTTTCTTCTTTTATATTTGTGATTGACGGAAACATAAAAGCTTTCTTAATTACCACAGCAAAGGGTTTTGCAAATTCTATGGCTCTTACATTCTTAATTTTTACAACACCGATGGATGACTTTCTATATTTTTTATCTAAGGTGGGTTTTTTAAAAGAGATAGCAGATATAGCTAAAACGATGGAACGCTTTATATTGTTACTTGAAGATGAGTTAAATATGATGATTGTTTCTGCAACATGCCGAGGAGGATTTGATGGTTTTCAAAATAAAGTGAGAAGTTCTGCAAAAATTGCGGCACTTCTTTTAGTAAATTCTTTAAACAGGTGGAAAAGCATAGACGAAGCTATTACCAGTAGATGTTTTTCAGGGAAGATACCTTATACCAAGAAGGAGTTTACACTGTCATGCAAAAGAATGATTTTTATCCTAATGTTTATAGTAATAGAGGTAATTTTAGCAATAAGATTTTGAGTGCAGTAGCCCGCAAGCTCATAGGAAGTTTTGCAGGGGAATGTAGTAGAAGATTGAGGTGACTTAGTATGAAAGGAATTGTAATCTCGGCTCCCTCAAGCGGTAGCGGTAAGACATTGTTTACAATGGGACTAATTAAAGTTTTAAAAAACTTAAATTATTCTATTTTCCCCTGCAAAGTAGGCCCTGATTACATAGATACTGCTTTCTTGGGAAGGGTTGCTGATTTTGAAGGGCAAAATTTAGATAAGTTCCTTCAAGGAAATCGTTTTAAACAGGTTTTTGATTTCAGCAGGGATTTATGCGTAATCGAAGGGGTTATGGGCTACTTTGATGGTATTCAAAATACTTTTGAAAACTCTACCTTCCAAATAGCCGAAGAATTAAATTTAAATACAATCCTTGTATACACACCAAAGGGTGAAATGTTTTCGGCAGTTCCAAAGATAAAAGGAATGGTTGAATTCAGTAATGGCAATATAAAGGGTATTGTGTTAAATAAAGTTTCTTACGGTTATTATAAACTTCTTAAGGAAGCGATTGAGAAATACATCAACATTAAAGTGCTGGGTTTTATTGAGGAAGATGATGACCTTGAAATAAAATCGAGGCATTTGGGTTTAATCCAAAATTTCGAAATTGAGGATCTTGAAATTATTGTAGAAAAAATGGCTGAAAAAATAAGAAATAATGTGGATTTAAGCGGATTAATTTCCCTTTTTAAAGAAATAAACATCTCCTGTGCGAATTTGCTTAGACTTGAAAAAACTAATCTGAAAGCAGCGGTTGCTTATGATAAAGCCTTTTCTTTTTACTATAGGGAAAATTTAGAGATTTTAAGGTCAATTTTTGATGTTGAATTTTTTTCTCCTATAAAAGATAAGAGACTTCCCGCTTGCGATCTTTTGTACATAGGGGGAGGATATCCGGAAGTTTTTAAAGAAGAATTATCAAATAACACAGCCATGTTAAATTCGGTTAGGGAATTTGTAGAAAGTGGAGGGTACGTTTTCGCGGAATGCGGAGGGTTAATGTACCTAACCCGGGAGATTGATGGGTATAAAATGGCCGGTGTATTCCCCGGAAAAAGCAAAATGACGGAAAAATTGCAGAACTTTGGTTATGTGGAAGCAGAAATTTTAGAAGATTGCCTTATTGGGGAAAAAGGCCAGGGGTTTAAAGCTCATGAATTTCATAAATCGGTAGCAGATATTTTTGGCCAAAAATATTTAAAGGTTAAAAAGGCAAAAGGAGATAGGATAACCTATTGCGGATATCAGTACAAAAATGCCTTTGGTATGTATCCCCATGTAAGTTTTCTGGGGAGCCTTACAATAATAGAAAATATTTTAAAAAATCTTAGGGGGGAATGATTTGGAAGCTGTACTTTTAATTGGGCACGGTAGTAAGGAAGATACTACTGTGGAAGTATTAAAAAAGATAGCAAAAGACTTAGAAAAATCCATCGAAAAAAAAGTGTTTTATGCCTTTTTGGATTTTAACACTCCTAATATTGGTGAAGCGTTGAACGACATTTACGAAAAAGGAATGAAAAAGGTAACGGTGTTGCCCTACTTTTTATTTTCGGGGATTCATATAAAAAAGGATATACCCCAAATACTGAAAAGTTTCAAAAAAAGCCATAGTGATATGTTTATAGAATTTGCTTCTCCTATTGATTACCATCCACTGATGATTGAAATTTTAAAGGAAAAATTAAATAGGGATAGGGAGATTATAGAATGATGTTTCTAAAGAATCCCGATGAAATTGAAAAAAAGAGTTTTGAAATAATCAAATCCAAAATAGAAAATGTTTACAGCAACGAAGAATTAAAGATAGTTTTAAGGGTTATTCATGCAACAGGTGATTTCGAATATGAAAAACTTTTAAGGTTTGAAAACAATCCTGTAGAAGTTGGTTTGTCTGTATTAAAAAAAGGATGCAGTATATTTACCGATACCAGGATGGCCTATGCGGGTATTAACAAGAAAATCCTTCAGGAATTGAATTGTAATATAAATTGTTTTATCGATGACGAGGAAATTTTTGATAAAGCAAAAAGGGAAAACATAACGCGTGCTATGGCTTCTGTTGAGATGGCAGTTGAGAAAAATATCGATATTTTTGTTATCGGGAATGCACCCACTGCACTTTTCAGTCTATGCCAGCATATAAAAGATGGGAAAATTGTACCTTCACTGGTGATAGGAGTTCCCGTGGGATTTGTAGGAGCTTGTGAATCAAAAGAGCTTTTGAGGAAATTAAAAGTGCCTTCAATCTCAACGGAAGGGACAAAAGGTGGGAGCAATGTGGCAGCGGCAATATTCAATGCACTGCTTTATATGGCGGTGGGAAAATGGAAGTAATAAAGTACGGAAAAAGGTTGAGGTGTGGTTATACTACGGGAAGCTGTGCGGCTGCTGCCTCAAAAGCTGCTGTTTTAAAGCTCCTCGGCAAGGATTTGGATACAGTAGATATAAAAACACCCGAGGGTACGGTATTAAATATAAAAATAGTTGAAAGCTTTAAAGGAAAGGATTTTGCAATCTGCTGCGTTGTAAAAGATGGAGGGGATGACATTGATGCTACGGACGGTATGAAAATTTATTCTAAGGTTTCCTTTAGAAGCGATAAAGAGATTGTCATCGATGGAGGAGAGGGCATAGGAAGGTTTGCTTTCGATACTCCTTTTGGGAAAAAAGGAGAAGCAGCTATAAATAAAGTACCCAAGCAAATGATAGAATATTCTATTCGAGAAGTCTACGATGGAGGAGTTAATGTCTTGATTTTTGCACCTGAAGGGAAAGAAATAGCAAAAAAAACCTTTAACCCGAAAATGGGAATTGAGGGCGGCATTTCGATTATAGGCACAAAGGGCATAGTCTATCCCATGTCGGAAGATGCCTATAAAAAGGTCATTTTTATGGAGCTGGACATGATTAAAAATAAGACGGATAAAGTTATTTTGACCTTTGGCAACTATGGAGAAAGTTTTATAAAAAAAATAGGACTTCATGGAGAAATAGTAAAAGTTTCTAATTTTATTGGTGAAACGCTTTTATATTGTAAAGAAGTGGGGTTTAAAGAAATAGTTTTAGTGGGGCATATTGGCAAGATATGTAAAATATCTATCGGTGCTTTCAATACCCACAGTAAAATAGTCGATTCCAGGATGGAAGCTTTTGTTTACTATCTGGCAAAGGCTAAAGCGCCCTATGAAATAATTGAAAAAATAGAAACCTTTAAAACTGCTGAAGAATGTGCAAATTTTTTAATAGAGTTCGGCTACGGCCATATTATAGAAAATATGAGAAAAGGTGTGATTGACAGGATAATGCATTATTTAAAGGATTACAAGATAAAGGTAGATGTATACGTCTATACCTTCAAAATGTTGGAGGGACTTTAATGATACTCGTCGGAATTGGCCCTGGAGATTTGAAATATGCAAGTTTTGAAGCAATTGAAACCATAAAGAATTCGAAAAAGGTCCTTGCTTTTAGAAGAATAGGCGAAAAAATAAAACACCTTAATAAAGTTGAATACATAAATAAGCTCGACGACCTATTAAATTATGGTGATGAATATACACTGGTCGTTTCGGGAGATCCTTTGCTATACAGTGCTTTAGACTATTTAACAAGGCAAAAAGTAAAAATCGAAAAAGTTGTTCCATCTATTTCATCATTTCAGTATATGCTGTGCCGAATCCAAAAAAGTTGGAATGAAGCTGTAATTTTAAGCTTTCACGGTAGGGATATCGATATTACGGGAATTAAAAGACCCGGCTTAACTGTAGTATTTACAGATTCGACAAATACTCCTAATAAACTTTCGAAATTACTTTATGAAAAAGGTTATAAAGGGAAAATTTATGTCGGTTTTAATCTTTCCTATGATGATGAAGTTATTTTGGAGAGAGAGATAGGAGACTATATTGAAAATATTTCGGATCTGTCACTGGCGGTGTTGGAAGTATGTGGTTGAAAGATGAGGATTTTATCAGAGGGAATATTCCCATGACCAAGTATGAGATCAGGGCTGTTACCGTAGCGTATTTAGAAATAAATAAAAATGATGTTTTGCTGGATATTGGAGCAGGTACAGGAAGCATATCCTTGCAGAGTGCTCTTTTAGGGGCAAAAGTAATAGCTGTAGATAGGGAAGATGAAGCTGTAGAAATAATAAAAAAGAATGCTGAGAAATTTGGGGTTTCCATTGATGTTATTAAAGGTGATGCCGTTGAAGTTGTAGATAAGGTATTTTTCAATAAATGTTTTATAGGGGGAAGTGGGGGAAAAATCGAAATTCTCCTTGAAAAAATAGATACAAAACTACCTCCTTATGGCATTGTAGTTGCGAATTTTATTAAACAGGATAATGCGTGCAGGTTTATAGAAAAGGCTAAGAATTTAGGTTACAAAGTGAGTTCGGGCCTGATTAACATTTCTTTGATAGACGATTTAGGACTTTTCAAAGCCTATAATCCCATAATGATTGTTAAGGCAGTAAAGAAATAGTAAGAAAACCATAAAAGCTAAATGGAGGGGTATCTTTGGGAAAACTTTACGGAATCGGTATAGGCCCCGGAGACCCGGAACTTTTGACTATAAAAGCGGTTAAGGTAATTAAAAGTTGTGATGTGGTCTTCTTGCCGTCCAGTAAAGGTTTTAGCCTTGCAGAAAAGGTTATTGAAGATTACATTAAAGACAAGACCAAGGTTTACTTTGATTTTCCTATGGGGAAAGACAATTTTGATAATTATAAAAAAGCGGCTCAAACCATCTACAGCTTATTAGTGGAAGGGAAAACTGGCGCTTTTGTGACCATAGGAGATGCTCTTGCTTACAGCACTTTTATTTACCTTTACAGAGAACTTGAAAGGCTTGATGTAGAAGTTGAAATTATTCCCGGTGTTCCATCCTTTTGTGCGGTTTTTTCTAAGTTGAAAATCCCTTTTTCTGAAAAAGGGCAAACTGTATTGATTAGTGACAAGATGGTAAGAGAAGAAAGCCTTAACTTTGTCGACAGCGTTATTTTGTTGAAAGGAAGCCTTAATAAGGATGCAATTAATATACTTAAAAAACTGGGATTTAAATTCTATTATGCAAAAAGGATTTACATGGATGGGGAAACGATCTATACAGATGAAAAGGACGTTTTAATCGATGATGATTACTTTTCTATACTTATTGGCAAAAAGGAGTGATAAATTGGTTTACTTTGTAGGGGCGGGCCCTGGAGATGTGGATTTGATAACCGTAAAAGGCAGGAAATTACTTGAGGATGCGGATGTTGTTATATATGCTGGTTCACTGGTTTCAAAAGAGCATTTAAAGTTTTGCAAGAAAGGTGCAATTTTTATAGATAGTTCTAAATTAACACTAAACGAGATAATTGAATATATTAAAAAGTTCTACGTAGAAGGTAAAAAGATTGTGAGACTTCATTCAGGCGATCCCACTATTTATGGAGCCATTATCGAACAAATGGAGGAGTTGGACAAATTGGGAATACCCTATGAGGTTATTCCGGGGGTAAGTTCCTTTACTGCAAGCTGTGCGGTTTTAAAAAGGGAATTTACGGTACCGGGTTTATCTCAAAGTATAATAATTACAAGGCTTTCAGGAAACACGCCAGTGCCTGAAGCGGAAGACCTCGAAAAGCTTGCACAACACAAAACATCTATGGCAATTTTTCTCTCGGTGAAAAATATTGAAAAAGTTGTCGAAAAGCTGAGGAGTGCTTATGAAGAGGATACTCCAATAGCCGTTGTTTATAAGGCTACTTGGAAAGAACAAAAAGTAATTTTGGGGACTTTAAAAGACATTTGCGAAAAAGTAAAGGAAGAGGGTATAGAAAATACTGCTCAGATACTTGTGGGGCAATTTTTAAAAAAAGGAGGGAAAAGCCTCCTTTATTCCAAAGATTTCAGCCATTCCTACAGGGAGGCAAGAAATTGATTGCCTGCATATATTTTACCCGAGAAGGCGAAAGTATTGCTTTGGAAATTTCCAAACATTTTGGTGATGTGAAGTTATTTTCTAAAGAAAATTATAAAGAGAATATAAAACATATATTTGAAAAATATGATAAGATTATTTTCATTTGTGCCGTGGGTATTGCCGTTAGGATAATTGCGCCATTTATAAAAAATAAATGGGTAGATCCTGCAGTAATTGTCGTTGATGATTTAAAAAGATACGTTATTAGCCTTTTATCAGGGCACTACGGTGGGGCAAATGAATTTTGTAATGAAATTGCATCGCTCCTCAATGCTCAGGCGATTATAACAACAGCATCGGATTCCAGAGGATTTAAAAGTTTGGATATAGTAGCAAAAGAGAATAATTTTGAGATAGAAGACTCCCAAAGCATTAAAAAGATGACTTCCATTATGCTTGAAAAAAAAGAAATAACGGTTTTTTCGGATATAGGGTATATTGACTTAAATTATCCTTATATTTCCGATAATGGGGAAGGTTTTATTTATATTACTTATAAAGAAAAGTTGGATTTTAAAAAACCTTTCTGTATTCTGAGGCCTAAGGTTTTAAATGTTGGGATAGGGTGTAGAAGGGGAATTTCAAAGGAAAAAGTTGAACGAGCGGTTAAAAGGGTGTTTGAAAGTAATAATTTGAGTCTTAAAAGTATCAGGGCAATTGCAACAATTGATATAAAATCTGATGAAAGGGGTATTTTGGAATTTGCAGAAGAAAAAAAATTGCCCGTAAAATTCTTTTCTAAAGAAGATATTATTAAGGTTCAAGAAAAATTTCTGAAAAGTGAGTTTGTAAGACAAAATATTGGGGTATTTTCCGTGGCTGAGCCCTGTGCTTACCTTTTATCCCCTGAAATAATTGTAAAAAAGACTGTAGTAGATGGAGTTACCGTTTCTGTATCTAAGGGGGTATACGATGGCTAAGCTCTACATAGTGGGAATAGGTTCGGGCAGAAAAGAGAATATGACGTTAAGAGCTATTGAGTGTTTAAAAAGGTCCGAGGTTGTAGTGGGCTATAAATACTATATTGACCTTATAAGAGATTTAGTAAAGGATAAATTGATTATTAGTTCTGGAATGAAAAATGAGATTGAAAGATGCAAATTGGCAATTCAAAAGGTTAAAGAAGGTTACGAAACATCCATAGTGTCATCGGGTGACGCGGGGCTTTACGGTATGGCGGGCTTAATCCTTGAAATTGACAGTAAAATTGATTTTGAAATTGTTCCGGGGGTTTCTGCAGCATTTCTTGCAGCATCAGTGCTGGGTGCGCCTTTGATGCACGATTTTTGCACGGTGAGCTTAAGCGATATATTAACACCATGGGAGGTAATAGAAAAACGATTAAAATATGCGGCAAAAGGAGATTTTGTTATAGTCTTATATAATCCGAAAAGTCACAGCCGTTCGCAAAACATAGAAAAAGCCGTAAAAATTCTACTGGAATATAAAAATGCAAAAACTCCCGTGGGTATAGTCAAAAATGCCATGCGTGAGGGCGAAGAGAGGATTATAACCACATTAGACAGTATAGACTATGATTTCATCGACATGATGACAACGGTGATCGTAGGAAACAGTAATTCTTATATCAAAGACAACATGATAATAACCCCAAGGGGGTATTGTATTTGATATGGATTATTGGAGGAACCTCGGATGTCAAAAAATTGATAAATAAGATACACGGTTGTGCAGATTACGTCGTAACTGTGATTTCGGATGAAGGAAGAATGGAATTAGAAGGATATAACGTCATTGTAAAAAAAATGGATTTTGAGGATATGAAAAAGTTTATCTCCGATTATAAAGTAAAACTTATTGTAGATATGTCACATCCCTTTGCTCAAGTTGTGTCTCAAAATGCGAGAGAAGTTGCAATTTCGAGTTTAGTAGAATATGTAAGGTACTTAAGAGAATACGTTCCCTTGGAAGGTTGCCGGCTGTTTGATAGCTTTGAAGATTGTGCTGAGTATTTAAAAGATAAAGAGGGTAATGTTTTTTTTACAATTGGGACAAAAAATATAAAACTTTTTGAAAAGATAAAAGGCAAAAGAAGGTTTATATACAGAGTTTTGCCAACCGATTTTAGCATAGCGATGTGTAGAAGCTTAAATATACCCGTGGGAGACATTGTTGCAATGAAAGGACCTTTTTCTGTAGAGCTGAATGCAGCACTTTTTAAAGAGTATGATGTAAAATATGTGGTCATGAAAGACAGTGGAAAACAAGGCGGCACAATTGAAAAAATAAATGCCTGCAAGATATTGGGGATAGAACCGCTTTTAATAAAAAGACCAGAAGAAGAAGGGATTTATGATATAGAGGAAATTATTTTAAAAATAAAAGAATTAGGTTTATTGAAAAAAGGTGAAAGCTTATGTTAGGTGTTTTAGGAGTAAGTCCACTTGTTGATTTAAAGGTGAGAGAAAAGTTAGTTATTTTAGAAAAACATGTGGAAAACAAATTATTAGATATAAAGAAAATTTGTAATGAAAATATAATACTCAGCACATGCAATAGAACTGAAATTTACTTTATCTCGGAGGATGAAAAAGTTAAAGATGAAATAATTAAAATTCTTGGCTGGGATGACTACAAAGATTATTTATTCTTTTTGAAAGATGAGCAGGTAGTTTATCATTTAATGGAAGTTGCATGCGGATTTGATTCACTAATTTTGGGAGAAGAACAGATTTTGGGACAGGTTAAAAATTCACTTATGCTGGCAAAAAAGGCAGCCTGTGCAGGAACGTTTTTAGACAGGCTTTTCCAAACGGCAATTGCATGCGGAAAGCAATTTAGGTTTTTATCTGAGCTTTACAAAATTCCGATTTCCGTTGCTTCAATAGTTTCAAACGAAGTTGAAAAAAGGAATAAGAAGAAAATTTTAATCCTCGGTTACGGAGAAATAGGCAGGCTTTGTGCCAAATACCTCTCTTCAAAAAATATAGTAGAAAAAATATATATTGCTGTAAGGGAATTAGAAAAGGCTGAAAATTTTAGCGATAAGGCAACATTTATAGAATTCAGTGAGTGGAGAAATTATATTGAAAAGGTTGAATGCTTGATATCTTGTACTTCTGCTCCTCATATTGTTGTCAAAAGAAGTGATGTTGAGATAAAGGACCTTTTAATTTTTGATCTTGCAGTGCCCCGCGATGTGGAGGAAGATGTTAAGGATATACCTTCCTTAGAGCTATATGATATCGATGAGATTTCAAGGATGAATGAACAAAACTTAATTGCACGCAAAGAATTAATGGAGAAAAATAAAGGAATATTAAATGAATATGCGAGAGAATATTTGGAATGGTACAGATTAAAAAAGATAGTTCCTGTGATAGAAAATATTAAAAGTTTTTCGGAAAGGGTTTATAAGGCGCGGTTTAAAAGATTAAAAAATAAATACGCTGATTTAGACCTTGAATTAGCCGAGGTGCTTCTTAAAAGCACTGCTGATGTTTTTGTGGAGAGGGCCATTAAGGTTTTAAAAGAAGAATATTTGAATGGCAGGGGAGAAGAATGCCTGCGGATAATATCAAAGATATTCGCGGAATAAATTATCTTGGAATTACCCTGATTCCTGAAAATATCGCCGTTGCAGTAATAGGAGGAGGAAAAGCTGCACTAATAAAAGCCAAATACTTTGCAGGAAGCGGTGCAAATGTTGAAGTAATTTCTAAGGATTTTTTAGAAGAGTTTAACGAGATAAAGGCTAATAATATTAAATTGATAAAAGGCGAGTATGAAACCCGGTTTATATTAGATAAGCATATTGTAATTATTGCAGTTAATGGAGATATTGAAAAGAAAATAATTGAAGATTGTAAAAACTTAAAAAAGATATATATCGTTTGCAGTGATTTTAAAAAGGGAAATGCAATAAAACCTTTTCAGGACGGTACGGAAAATGTATTTTTTACTGTTAACACCAAAGGCAATCCAAGGGGGGCCGTGTTTATTGCAAAAAAAATAAAAGAACTGTTAAAGGAATACGATGATTTTTTAAGTTATGTTCACAGGATTAGAGAAAGCATTAAGGATAGAAAAGATAAAGATAAAATAATGCAGTATTTAAACAGTGAAGGGTTTTATGATTTATATAAATCCGGTGGTTCTGAAAAAATATTAAAACTTTTTTTGGAGGAAGAAAATGATAAAGGTTGCAACCAGAAAGAGTAAACTTGCACAGATTCAGGCTGATATTGTGATTGAAATGATAACTGAAAAGCTCGATTTAAAATGTGAAAAAAAATTATACACAACAAAGGGAGACAGCAGGCTTGATGTTTCATTGGATAAATTGGGTGGAAAAGGACTTTTTATAAAGGAGCTGGAAGTTGCGCTTTTACTTAAAGAGGCTGACATAGCAGTTCACAGCATGAAAGATGTGCCGACTGTTCTGGAAGAACCTTTTGAGATTGCAGCAATCCCTGTTAGAGATGATGTAAGGGATGCTTTTGTATCACTGAATGGAGAAAAATTCTTAAAGCAGAGAAAATGGGCGAGGATTGGAACCAGCAGCATAAGAAGAGCTAAACAACTTTTATATTTGAGACAGGATATTGAGATTGTTCCTATCAGGGGTAATGTGGAGACAAGGCTGCAAAAGATAGAAAAAGAGAATTTAGATGGAATTGTTTTGGCGGCAGCCGCTTTGAAAAGGCTGGGGCTTGAGAAGGTTATAACGGAGTATTTTGAGGTTGAAGAAATGGTGCCAGCCTGTGGGCAAGGTGCAATTGCTGTGGAAAGCCTTAAAAATAGTGAAATTGGAATTTTAACGAAAAAAATTGACAATTATGATATAAGGGTTTGTATAGAAGCGGAAAGGATTGTAATGAAACTTTTAAATGGCGGATGCCATTCACCGGTTGCTGCTTTTGCAAGAATCGAAGGTGACTACATGGAGATTATTGGGGTAAATGAGAAAAATGGAAATATAGTTAAATCCAGCGTAGAAGGCAGGAAGGAGGATTATATTAATTTGGCACAAAGACTGGCAACAAAACTTGCGGAGGGAAGTTATGGGGAAGGTTTATCTTATTGGAGTAGGGCCCTATGATGAAGAACTTATAACATTAAAAGCATTAAGGGTTTTAAAAAAATGTGATGTTGTTTTTTATGATAGGCTCATTAATAAAAATATCTTAAATTACGTGAGGGATGATTGCAAACTTTATTATTGCGGTAAAGAAAGTGGATGCCACTTTAAAACCCAAGAAGAGATAAATGAAATGCTCGTAAGATTTGCCAAGGAAGGTTATACAGTTGGTAGAATAAAAGGAGGAGATCCTTACGTATTTGGTCGAGGAGGAGAAGAAGCTTTAAGGCTTTATGAAGAGGGCATTGAATTTGAAGTTATTCCGGGCATTACTTCAGCAATAGCGGCACTTAATTACGGCGGAATACCTATAACTTACAGGAAAATATCCCAGAGTTTTCATGTATTTACAGGGAGAACCGAAAATGGGCTTGATTACGATTGGGATGTTATAGCAAAACTCAATGGAACGATAGTCTTTTTAATGGGGCTTGAAAATTTAAATAATATTGTAACAAATTTGATTAATAATGGAATGAATAAGGATAAGAGCTGTGCAGTTATTTCTAATGGTACATCAGCAAGACAGCGTGTGGTTTTGGGAAAGCTAGAAGACATTTGCGAAAAAGTAAAAGACCAGAAGATAACGTCACCTGCGGTAATAGTTATCGGAGATGTGGTAGATTTTAGAGAGTATCTCAATTGGTATGAAAAAAAACCTTTATTTGGAAAGAAAATTTGTATAACAAGGACAAAAGAGCAAGCGGCAGAATTTAAAGAAAAGCTCTTTGAACTTGGTGCAGATGTTGTAGAAGTAAATTCTATAAAAATAAAAAATACGGGCTATAATCTTGACAGATATATTGAAATATTGGATAAATTTGACTTCATACTTTTTACGAGTGTTAACGGAGTAGAAATTTTTTTCAAATATTTAATTAATAAAAGATACGACGTAAGAAAACTAAAAGCGGAATTTGGATGTATCGGTGAAAAGACAGGTAGAGCTCTTGAAGAAAGAGGAATAATACCTTTACTTAGAGCGAAGGAATATGTCGCCGAATCACTTTTCGATGAGGTTAAGCAATATCTCAAGCCGGGACATAAAGTTTTAATTCCAAGAGCTAAAAATGCAAGAAGTTTTTTAAAGGATTCTCTTTTAAAGGAAGGTGCAGAAGTATTCGAAGTTCCAATTTATGAAACGATATATTGCAAAATGGGTAGAGAAGATATTGAAGATGCTGATTATTTTACATTTACAAGTCCATCTACTGTAAAAAGCTTTGTGACCTCTTACGGAGTTGAGGTTTTGAAGAATAAGAAAGTGGTTGCAATAGGACCGATAACTAAGGAAGAACTTATAAAATACGGTATAATTGTAGAATCTGCAGAAAAATACACAATTGACGGGATAATTGATAAGATACTTAGGATGGAGGGTTATTATGTTTAAAAGGACAAGAAGGCTAAGACAAAATGAAAACATAAGATCCCTTGTAAGGGAAACTTTTTTAACGAAAAATGACCTTATATACCCTATATTTGTAGTAGATGGGAAAAACAAAAAAGAAGAAGTACCATCTATGCCTGGTGTATATCGGTATTCAGTTGACAGGCTTGAGGAAATAATAGAGGAAGTTGAAAAAGCCGGGATAAGGGGAGTTATGGTATTTGGCATACCCTCCTTCAAAGACGAATACGCAACTTCGGCATATGCGGAAGATGGAGTAGTTCAGAATGCGGTAAGGAAAATGAAAGAAATCTCAAAGGTTTATGTTATTACCGATGTTTGTTTATGCCAGTATACTGTTCATGGCCACTGCGGAATTGTAAAGGAAGGTTTTGTGGATAATGATGAGACTTTGGAGTATCTTGCTAAGGTCGCATTGTCTCATGTTAAAGCCGGTGCGGACATGGTGGCACCATCGGATATGATGGATGGAAGGATAAAAAAGATAAGAATGACTCTCGATGAGCAGGGATATGTTAATATTCCTATTATGGCCTACAGTGCAAAATATGCCTCTTCCTTTTACGGGCCTTTTAGAGAGGCAGCTTTTTCTGCACCGCAGTTTGGGGATAGGAAAACGTATCAGATGGATCCAGCCAATATCAGGGAAGCTATGATAGAAATTGAAAGTGATATTGAAGAAGGGGCCGATATTGTTATGGTAAAGCCAGCACTCTCCTATCTTGATGTGATAAGATGGGCAAGGGATAGATTCGATGTACCCATTGCAGCCTATAATGTGAGTGGGGAGTATTCCATGGTAAAAGCTGCATCAAAAATGGGGTGGCTTGACGAAAAAAAAGTAGTTTATGAAATACTGACTTCTATAAAAAGGGCAGGTGCTGATATTATTATTACCTACTTTGCATTGGACTTTTCATTAAATTATATTTAAAAAATTTGAAAGGGATGATATGAATGAGGAACCATGAAATATTTGATGAATCCAAAAAATACATGCCGGGAGGGGTAAACAGCCCCGTTAGGGCATTTACGGGTTTGAACATTGTTCCGCCGGTCCTTGTAAAGGGTAAGGATGCCTTTGTTTACGACATAGAAGGTAAAAGGTATGTGGATTACGTGGGGGCATGGGGGCCGATGATCCTCGGCCACTGCGATGAAGATGTGGTAAAGGCTATAGAAGATACGGCCAATTCTTCAATAGCTTTTGGAGCTGTAACGGAATTGGAGTTGAGATTTGCAAAACTTTTATGCGACACTATAGGGATTGACATGATAAGATTTGTGAATTCGGGAACGGAAGCTACCATGAGCGCTGTTAGACTTGCAAGGGGATATACCGGAAGGGATAAGATTGTCAAATTTTCGGGATGCTACCACGGGCATTATGATGGATTTTTGGTTTTGGCAGGTTCGGGGATAATGACGCAGGGTATCGCAGGAAGTGCGGGAGTGCCCGAAGACCATGTGAAAAATACCATTATCGGAGAATACAATAATGTGGAACAAATACGCCATATTTTCGAGAAATTTGGCGAGCAGATTGCCTGCGTGATTGTGGAACCCATAGCCGGGAATATGGGCGTTGTTCCTGCAAAAAGGGAGTTCTTGATGGAAATAAGAAAATTGTGCGATGCGTATGGAAGTTTGCTCATTTTCGATGAGGTAATAACGGGATTTAGGGTGGCGTATAAAGGCGCAAGAGAAATTTATGAGATTGAGCCGGATCTTGTAACCTATGGGAAAATAATCGGTGGAGGATTACCCTGCGGTGCATACGGTGGAAAAAGAGAAATAATGAGCATATTATCGCCCGTAGGGCCCGTTTATCAGGCTGGAACCATGTCGGGGAATCCAGTTATAATGGCTGCCGGATATACAACAGTTAAAAAAATTTATGATAATAGGGATAAATTTTATACTTATCTTGAATCCTTGGGACAAAAACTGGAAAATGGCCTTAAAAAGGCATTTTCGGAAAAAGGAATAAAAGTTGTGATTAACAGGGTTGGTTCAATGTTTACCATCTTTTTTTATGATAATGGCAAAGTTGAGAATTACGAGCAGGCAATGGAAAGCAATGTTAATATTTACAGACATTTTGCAGAGCAAATGATATTAAAAGGAAATTATATTTCTCCATCCCAGTTTGAAGCCCTGTTTTTATCAATTAAACATACGGATTATGAAGTTGAAAAATTTATCGAGGATGTTTATCAAATTTTTTAATTTGGAGGGTTAAAAATTGGCGGAAAAAGGGCTTGTGCTTTTATACACCGGAAATGGGAAAGGGAAAACAACAGCAGCCTTGGGGCTTGCATTGAGAGCTGCAGGACACGGTCAGAAAATCTTTATGATACAGTTTATGAAGGGAAACCCTAAATATGGAGAAATTCAAGCATCTAAATATATACCCAATTTCACCGTAGTGCAAAAGGGCAGGGATGCCTTTGTAAAAAAAGGTAATCCGGAGCCTGTTGATTTAGAGCTTGCAAAAGAAGGCTTAAATCTTGCTAAAGATATATTACAGAAAGGAGAACACGATTTGGTAATCCTTGATGAAATAAATGTGGCCGTTGATTTCGGGTTATTAAAGGAAGAAGATGTGATGGATCTAATAAAATTTAAAAAGCCAAATACTACTTTGGTCATAACGGGAAGGTATGCATCGGAGAAATTAATTTCCATAGCGGATATGGTAAGCGAGGTAGAAGAGATAAAACATCATTATAAAAAGGGCATACCGGCACAAGCGGGTATCGAATTTTAAGGATTCTGAGAGAATATGCATATAAAGGAAATATGAATCCGAGGCTGTGAGCCTCTTTATCGTTATAGCTTTTCTTTAAGGGAAAATTATAATATTCTAGGGCTATAAGAAGAGGTGACATTTTTTCTAAAGTGTTAAGTGTAAAAATAAACACAATATGTTCCATGCCCCCGGTACCCGCAATTTTTAATATGATGGCAGAACTTTTTACATACGGGTTTGTTACATCTGTAGTTTTCATCTTTCCCTCATTTCCCAGACAAGATACAAAGCATTAAAAAAAATGGCTTCACTGTTAAAACCTAAAGGCAAGCTAATAATTTGCCATTCTGAAAGCAGAAAAAAGATAAACAATCTGCACAGGTCTTTAGGAAAAGTGGTATGTTCGGACGTACTGCCAGCCGGGCAAGAAGTTGCGGAATACATGTGTTATGCGGGATTAAAGATAGAGAAAGTGATAGATGATGACGATAAATTCGTGGTTATCGGTATGTGTGCAATGGAATAGATTTTAAAACCCTATTGCCTGTAGTTGGCTTTTTTGAGAAAATATATAAAAAACATCATTTATAAAAGGGGGAAAATTCTTGCTTTACATAAGAAATACCTCCAACGATCCTTATTTTAATATGGCTTTAGAAGAATATGTGATAAAAAATATGGATCCTGCAAAGGAGTATTTCATATTGTGGCAGAACCGACCAACAGTAGTAATCGGTAAAAATCAAAACGCAATAGAAGAAGTTAACCTGGAATACGTAAAAGAAAACAACATAGCTGTTGTAAGAAGGCTTTCGGGAGGCGGTGCGGTTTACCACGACTTAGGCAATGTAAATTTTACCTATGTGGTGGACTATAGACCAGAATTTTTCAACAGCATTGAAAGGTTTGCGCAAGCTGTAGTAAAAGCTTTAGAAAAGCTCGGTATAAAAGCTGAATTTACCGGAAGAAACGATATTACCATAGAGGGAAGAAAGATATCAGGGAATGCTCAGTTTCTTTACAAAAGAAGACTTTTACACCACGGGACGCTTCTTTTTGATTCCGATTTAACAAGGCTTTCTTCGGCACTAAATGTCAAGCCCCAAAAGATTGCTTCTAAAGGTGTAAAATCCGTCAAAAGCAGGGTGGCAAATATAAAAGAATATCTCAAAGAAGACATAGGGGTGGAAGAATTTAAAGAATTGCTTTTAAAGTATATTTTTGAAGTAGAGGGGCGGGCTTTAATAGAATACAATTTGACAAAAGAAGATATGGAAAATATTAATCGCTTAAGGGATGAAAAATACGCCACCTGGGAGTGGAATTTCGGCACATCTCCCGAGTTTGACCTGGTAAAATCCGAGCGTTTTGATGGTGGTGAGTTAGAGGCAAGGATAAATGTAAAGGATGGGCGCATCACCGATCTAAAATTTTACGGAGATTTTTTGAGCATGAGGGATGTTTCTGAAGTTGAAGAAAAATTAAAGGGCCTCCGATACAGGGAAGAAGATATACGGGAAGCCCTGAACGGTTTGAATTTGAAAGAATATTTTGGCGGAATAACATTGGATGAAATATTAAAGGTTATTTTTTAATATTTTATGCAAAAATATTCTCCGAGAGGCCCCTTTTTATTTATTATATTTTTTATTTCCCTTGTAGGAATTGGGAAAGTCACAAAGCCGTATACATAAGGCGCCAGTTCGTACAATTGAAAATATATCACTAAGGTACTGTTTTCTATATAAAAATCCTGATCAGGTTTAAGTGACTTAAAATCTACTATTACCGGGATGTTTCTTTCCTTTATTTGCCTTTTTATTATATTTGATAAAGGTGTAATATAATCCACATTTTCTTTAAATAAATCTTTTAATTGATACACCTTACCGTTTTTTACATCAAAGGTCAAAGATTTTAATATGGTCATTCCGTGGGCGCCACCCGCAAACCAGTACATCTCAAGGGATATGCTTAAAATACATCTTTCATTGGTTCTAATATGATATCTTCCTGTAACTTCGGTCATAGGATTTTCATAATAGCCGGTCTGTTCTATTAATTTATTAACGGCACTTAATATAACCGAATTAATATAACGTTCCACATTTTCATTTTTTAATCCATCAACCTCTGGATATTCCACATCCAATCTTTCTTTTTTTATATAGCGGGTTTTAATTATTACTGGTCCTTGATAGGAGTTCATTATTTCTCACTCCTTAAAATATTTAATATTTATTGTAATATAATTTATTCAAAGAACGGTTTTTGGGTTAATGGTAGAAGAACCTTATTTACTCTCACAGTTTCGCTATAAAAATTTTTATTATTATCTGGATCTAATAGATATGATAAAAAAATATTTAAAATCAACAAAAGAAATAATAAGAAATAGATTAGCCGATGCTGCTTTTTTATCGGTTATGGCGGATATTCTTATAAAAGAAAACGTAATAAGGAATGAACTTGAAAAACCTTTAAAAAGCATGATTTGTCTAAGAAATTTACTTGCTCATCAATATGGTGATATGGATTTTAATAGGTAATAATTTCACATTGCCTTTTAATATTCTTTGAATTATAATTAAATTAATTTAATATTTTTACTATGAAAGTCTTCGGGGCAAGGTGAGAAGGCAGATTGCCTTCAATTCCTGACCGGCGGTGATAGGTTAAAAGCCTTAAGCCCGCGAGCCGCAAGGCAGATCCGGTGAGATTCCGGAGCCGACGGTATAGTCCGGATGGGAGGAGACCGGTTTTATTTTTATCTCGTAAAAATACCCTCGAAGTCGGGGGTATTTTTTTGCAATTATTTTTAATAACCTAAGAATAATATTATTGAAAATAAAAAAGGTTGGAGGCATTTGATGGAAAGGGATATTTTCTTTATGAAGCGGGCGCTTGCCCTTGCGGAAAAGGGAAGGGGTTCAACAAGTCCAAATCCAATGGTTGGAGCAGTAGTTGTAAAAGATGGGGAAATAATAGGGGAAGGCTATCACGAGAGAGCTGGAGAGCCCCATGCGGAGGTTTTAGCCCTGATGCATGCAGGCGGCAAAGCCCATGGTGCGGAGCTTTACGTAAATTTAGAGCCCTGCTGTCACTACGGCAAAACTCCTCCCTGCGTCGATGCGGTGATAAAAGCGGGGATAAAAAGGGTTGTGATATCTATGACAGACCCTAATCCGCTGGTAGCAGGAAAAGGGATTGAGAAATTGAAAAAGACAGGAATAAAAGTAATTGTGGGGGTCCTTGAAAAAGAAGCAAGAAGGTTAAACGAGGTATTTGTAAAGTACATCACCACTGGTTTACCTTTTATAGTTATAAAAATAGCCCAATCCTTAGACGGCAAAATTGCAATGGCTTCGGGGGAGTCAAAATGGATAACCTCAGAACCTTCCAGAATAAAAGCTCACGAGTTCAGAAGTTGGTATGATGCTGTAATGGTGGGAATTGGTACCGTTCTAAAAGATGACCCTCTTCTTAACTGCCGTTTTCCTGGGAAAAAGAAAGATCCGATAAGGGTGATTTTAGATTCTCACGCCAAGATACCCCTTGAGGCAAGAGTTCTAAAATGCGAAGGTAGGGTTATAATAGCTACTACGGAAGGTGCGGATAGGTTAAAGGTAAAAGAGCTAAGAAGGTTGGGGGCTGAGGTTTTAGAAGTTCCCGCTCTGGATGATAAGGTCAATCTTCATAGCCTTGTAAAAATTCTTGGGGAAATGGGTATAACCGGAGTACTTGTGGAAGGAGGGGGAACTCTAATTGCATCTTTAATAAAAGAAAACCTGGTGGATAAAATGCTCGTATTTCAGGCGCCTCTAATAATAGGGGGTAGCGGGATTAATTCAATTGACAGGTTGAATTTTGATCGGCTTTGCCAGGCTCCCCGATTTAAGTTTCATTCTATAGAAAAAATAGGAGAGGATTTACTGATTGAAGCTTATCCCTTTCAGGAAAAGGAGGAATAACGTGTTTACAGGAATAATAGAAGAGGTAGGAATTGTTTATAAGGTTATCGGGACCTCTTCGGGTGCCTCTTTAACGATAAATTGCAAAAAAGTATTGGAAGATCTAAAATTGGGAGATAGTGTTGCGGTCAACGGAGTATGCCTTACGGCAAAAGAAGTGGGCAAAGATAGTTTTATAGCGGATATTATGCCGGAAACTTTTAGAAGCACAAACCTTAGCGAACTTTCCTCAGGTAAACGGGTAAACCTTGAAAGAGCATTGAAAGCCGGAAGCAGGTTTGGAGGGCACATTGTCACGGGTCATGTGGATGGGATAGGTAGATTAGTAAAGACTTACCCTGAGGGAAATGCGATTATATTTGAAATAGCTCCTCCGAAAGAATTGATGAAGTATTTAATACCTAAGGGGTCTGTTGCTATTGACGGCATTAGCTTAACAATACAAAAAGTGCAAAATCACAGCTTCATGGTTTCTTTAATCCCTCATACCTTTCAGGCTACAGCTTTAAAGTACAAATCAATCGGTGATACTCTTAATATCGAAGTTGATATAATAGGCAAGTATGTAAGAGAGTTTTTATTAAATTTAGATATAAGAGGTTCCGAAAGGGGCCTAACTGTTGATATGTTGAAAAATTACGGTTTTTAAAGGATTGCAAAAGGAAGGAGAAATGCAATGCAGGAGAAATTTGAATTCAATACTATCGAAGAAGCTATAGAGGATATAAAACAGGGGAAGATGATAATCGTTGTGGATGATGAGGACAGGGAAAACGAAGGAGACTTGGTAATGGCTGCCGAGAAGGTAACTCCCGAAGCTATAAACTTCATGGCAATGCATGGACGCGGGTTGATATGTGCACCCATAACGGAAAAAAGGGCTAAGGAGCTGGATTTGCCTTTGATGGTTGGTAATAACACCGACAATATGGGCACGGCCTTTACCGTTTCGGTGGATTATATTAAAAATTCCACCGGTATATCGGCTTACGATAGGGCGGATACGGTAAAGGCTCTGATAAATTCGACTACAAAACCTGAAGAGCTAAGGCGACCGGGACATATATTTCCGTTGATAGCACGGGAAGGAGGGGTACTTCGGAGGGCGGGACATACAGAAGCAGCTGTTGACCTTGCCAGATTAGCCGGGCTTTACCCTGCAGGTGTTATTTGTGAAATAATGAAGGACGATGGGACAATGGCAAGGCTTCCCGACCTTATGAGGTTTGCAAAACAAAAGGGTTTAAAAATTATAACTATAGAAGGGTTAATAAGGTACCGCAAAGCAAAGGAAAAACTGGTACGGCAGGTAGCAAGGACGGTTTTACCAACCGATTACGGCGAATTTGACCTGTTATGCTATGAAGATATTTTAACGAAAGAAACCCATGTGGTACTTATGAAGGGTGAAATTACAAAGGATGATATACCAATGGTAAGGGTCCATTCGGAATGCCTTACCGGTGATGTATTTTTTTCAAAAAGATGTGACTGTGGTCCTCAATTGAGGGCGGCTATGCAAATGATACAAAAAGAAGGAAAGGGGATAATACTATATATGCGCCAGGAAGGAAGGGGGATAGGGCTGGCAAATAAAATAAGGGCTTACGCATTGCAGGATGCGGGATTGGATACGGTGGAGGCAAACCTTAAGCTGGGTTTTCCTCCGGACCTTCGCGATTACGGAATAGGAGCTCAGATATTGAAAGACCTCGGCGTAGAAAAAATGCGCCTACTGACTAATAATCCAAAAAAAATAGTGGGTCTTTCGGGTTATGGCCTTGAGGTTGTGGAAAGGCTGCCCCTTAAGATAACTCCTACCGAAAGTAACGTCAAATATCTATCCACCAAAAAAGAAAAATTGGGACATTTATTATAAAAAATAGCAAGGAGGATATAAGATAAGATGGCAAATATAATTCAAGCTAATCTAAAAGCTGAAAATTTAAAGTTTGCTATAGTTGCCGGACGGTTTAATGAATTTATTACGGCAAAATTGATAGAAGGTGCATTGGATTGTCTTTCTCGGCACGGTGCTTTTGACGAGGATATCTCTATTTACTGGGTGCCCGGAAGTTTTGAAATACCTCTTACTGCAAAAATTTTAGCCGAAAGCGGTCAATTTGATGCAGTGATTTGTCTGGGTGCGGTTATAAGGGGAGCTACGCCTCATTTCGACTACGTTGCGGCTGAAGTTTCCAAAGGTATAGCTATGGTTTCTTTGGAAACCGGGGTACCTACGATTTTTGGAGTTCTTACAACTGATACAATCGAACAGGCTATAGAAAGGGCGGGTACAAAAGCTGGCAATAAGGGATGGGATGCGGCACTAACTGCAATAGAAATGGCCAATCTTAAAAAATTACTACCCGTCAGGAAAAGCAAATAACTATTAAAAAAATTTCTTTTAATTTTTAGTATCTTCACCGTATTTAGCCACAACCCTTGTGGATATACCTCCTCTTGCAAGGAAATCACCGGTGATTTCCATGTACTTTGGCTTAAGAAGCTTTACTAAATCGTCTAATATCCTGTTTACTGCATGTTCTTGAAGTATACCTATGTTGCGGTAAGAGGTGAGATAGTATTTTAAAGACTTTAATTCCACCAACTTTTCATTAGGGATATACTTAATCGTTAATTTAGCATTGTCCGGCAATCCGGTCCACGGACAAACCGAAGAAAATTCCTCGGTATAGTATTCAACAAGCGTATCTCTTCCGGGGTATTCGTAATCAATTGCTTCCAATACCCCGGTATCTATCTTTTCATATCCGTAAATATCAAACCTTTTTTCGCTGTATTTATCCATCTATTTTCAAACCTCCTTTTTTAAAAACAATTAAAAGTATTAGATAACCTGCGGTCATTAGAATTGTTTCTGCAAATAAAACACCTGTAAAGGTTTGAACAAAAGGGAATTTTGCTGCTATTTTTAAAGTTATAGCAACACTTGCGGAAATCCATACACCGATAAAAATTGAGCCTAAAAATCTGTTAAAAAATTTACCAATATAATAGCCTAAAAGACAGCCTACCAGATTGCTTAAAGGCATAAATATAAGTTCCATGGGACCGGCAAAAGGGCTGAAAAGATTTGACAGGAAATTCCCTATCATCATGGATATGGCAAATTTTTTTTGAAAGGTGGATATGGGTTTTATTATTTCTCCCATTCTAAATTGAGCGGGAAGGTAGGAAATCGATGAAAAAATAATGGTCAGCACAGCGTAAAGGCAGGCAACCAGTGAAATTTGAGCTATGTCTTTAATTTTTTTGGACATATTAAAACCTCCTTGTTTTTTTAACCGGGGTGGCTGCGACCCGGGCAAGCTTTGCTTGCTTTTTACATTATATCAATTCCTGTATTTAAGAGCAATGAAAAAATTTTCCTTATGTTTAAAGCAGGTTTTACTATGCTTTTTTATTTTACATTTTTAAAATCTTAAATAAATTGATAATTTTAAAATTTATTTGAAGGAATTTTAAAATTTTTGTTGAATATATAAAAGGGAAATCGAAACAATTTTAATAAATTTTTAGCAACTCAAAACTAATAAAAAAATTTAAAAGGAGGTGTTGCCTGGCGCCAGGGCAGCCTGGAAGCCAGAGCCGTTATGAAAAGGGTGCTTATGCTGTCCCCTGAAAAGTGCATAGGCTGCAGGACCTGCGAACTGGTATGTTCTTTAAGCAAAATTCGGGCCTTTAATCCCAAATGCTCACGGGTGTCCGTGTTCTCCTTTGATGAAGCTGCCGTTTCTGTCCCAATGATGTGCATGCAATGCGAAGAGCCATCCTGTATGAAGGTATGCCCCACCTCAGCCATTACAAGGAATCAAGATGGCACGGTTATCATTAATCATCAAAAATGTATCGGGTGCAAACTGTGCATAGCTGCATGTCCTCTTGGCAACATAACCTTCAGCACTGCGGAGGGCAAAATAGTAAAATGCGACCTTTGCGGCGGTGAACCCAAATGTGCGGACTACTGTCCGACGGGAGCAATTGAATTTAAAGAGGCTTCCCCAAACGTTATATCAAGAAAGAAGGCTATTGCCGGGAAGTTTAAGGAACTATTGGGGGAGGTGAATGAGTAATGTTTGGATGGACCGGTAAGATAATCAGGGTTAACCTAACCGATAAAAGCATTAAGATAGAAAGTTTAAACATGAAGGATGCATATATGTATTTGGGAGGGAGAGGACTCGGGACTAAAATAATAATGGATGAGGTAGATCCCAAAGTTGATCCTTTAAGCCCGGAAAACAAGCTTATATTTATGACAGGCCCCCTTACGGGCACATTGGCTGCATGTTCGGGCAGGTATGAAGTTGTGGCCAAAGCTCCCCTTACGGGCACAATAGGTGCGGCAAACTCTGGAGGGCATTTTGGGCCTGAACTTAAGTTTGCGGGATATGATGGAATTATATTTGAAGGAAAGGCAGAAAAACCGGTATACCTTTGGGTAAATGACGATAAAATTGAACTGAGGTCCGCCGAACACCTTTGGGGGAAAAACACCTTTGAAACCACCGATGAACTTTTAAAGGAAACGGCAGAAGATGCAAGAGTAGCATGCATTGGCCCTGGTGGCGAAAAACTGGTGCTCTTTGCAACGGTTATGAACGACAAACACAGGGCAGCAGGACGTTCGGGCATGGGAGCCGTGATGGGTTCTAAAAACCTGAAGGCGGTAGTTGTAAGGGGCAGCCGCTCCATCGAAGTTGCCGACCCCGATGCCTTTATAAAGGCATGCAAAGATGCAATAAAGAAGTTGAAGGAACATCCGGTTACGGGTACAGGTCTTCCTACTTACGGGACCGAAATCCTTATCAACATTTTAAACCAAGCAGGAGCACTTCCAACCAGAAATTGGAGGGATGGTGGATACTTCGAATATGCTGAGGAAATAAGCGGAGAAGCATTGAGGGAAAAATACCTGGTTAAAAACAAGGCTTGCTTTGGCTGTCCCATAGGCTGCGGAAGGATTACAAGGATTCCGGAAGGCAAGTACAAAGGCTTCGGTGAAGGGCCTGAATACGAAGCTGGCTGGGCTTTGGGTGCCAACTGCGGTGTGAGGGATCTTGCAGCGGTTTCCAAGGCTAACTTCATCTGCAACGAGCTCGGCATTGACCCCATTACAATGGGGTGCACCATCGCGTGCACGATGGAAATGTATGAAAAAGGTATAATAACAAAAGAGGAAATAGGTTTTAAAGCGCCTTTTGGTGACGCAGATGCCCTTGTAGAACTTACCCGAATGGCAGGACTTAGAGAAGGATTTGGAGACAAATTAGCACAGGGGTCTTATAGGTTAGCATCCTCTTATGGGCATCCCGAGCTTTCCATGTCGGTTAAGAAACAGGAGATGCCTGCCTACGATGCAAGGGGAGTGCAGGGAATGGGATTGGAATACGCTACTTCTAACCGTGGTGGCTGCCATGTAAGGGGCTATATGACCTCCCCGGAAATTTTGGGCATACCCGTTAAGTTAGACCCCTTGGTAACTACGGATAAAGCAAAATGGTTAAAGACCTTCCAGGATTTGACTGCAGTAGTGGACTCAGCAAATATATGTCTTTTTACTACCTTTGCCATAGGGCTTCCTGAAATTTCGGCAATGCTGAAGACAGCCATCGGCTGGGATTATACCGATGAAGAAGTGATGAAGATTGGCGAGAGGATTTGGAACTTAGAAAGAATGTTCAATCTAAGTGCGGGCTTTACAAAAGCCGATGATACACTGCCTCCAAGACTTTTGACCGAGCCTTTGAAAGTAGGTCCCGCCAAAGGCAAGGTAGTGGAACTTGATGTAATGTTAAAAGAATACTACGAAGTAAGAGGTTGGGATGAAGACGGAGTACCCACTGAAGAAAAGCTGAAAGAGCTTGACATAAAATAAAACTTTTTGCTGCAGGCCCCAAATATAAAGGGGCCTGCAGCATTGAAAAAAATTTTTGGGGTAATGGATATGAAGGTAAAATTTTTCGCTTACCTTAGGGATTATACAAAGACTAAGGAAATAGAGGTGAAAAATTGCGAGACCGTAAGAGAACTTTTAAAGAGGCTTTCTGAGATTTATGGTGGAAAATTTGCAAAGGAAGTTTTCGAAGGTGAAAACCTGAGCAGTAGAATAATCGTTCTTGTTAATGGAAGGAATATAGTCCACCTTGAGAATTTAGACACAAAATTAAAGGATGAAGATGAAATAAGCCTTTTTCCGGTAGTTGCCGGGGGATAGTTAAAAGGCCTTTTATTTTGAAAGAAGGTGATTTTGTGATTCTTGTTAGGTCAATCTTAGAAAAATATCCAAAGGAACAGAGGTTCTTGCTTGCCATCCTGCAGGACATACAAAGGACATATAACTATTTGCCGAGGGAAGCGCTAATTGAGGTGAGGGATTATCTAAATGTGCCTTTAAGTAGCCTTTACAGCATGGCCACCTTTTACAAGGCCTTGAGCTTAAAACCCAAGGGAAAGTACATAATCAGGGTGTGCGATGGTACAGCCTGTCACATAAGGGGTTCTATGAACCTTCTTGATGAGATTAAAAGACTACTTTCCCTTTCTCCCGGTGAGGTGACAAAGGACGGAAAATTTTCCTTAGAAACGGTGAATTGCCTTGGGTCGTGCGCTATTGCTCCCGTGATGGTGATCAATGATAAATATTACGGCAATCTTAATCCATCTTTAGTAAGGGAAATATTGGCCGAATATGCCGAAAAAAGCGGTGATGAAAATGTATGAAAATGCAAAAAGGACGGTTTTAATATGCTGCGGGACAGGGTGTTTGGCGAACAACAGCATGCAAATTTATGAAAGACTCAAGAAAAAGGTTGAAGATTATGGACCTTATTTTCAAATCATACCGGTGCTAAAAACTACCGGCTGCAACGGGCTCTGCGAAAAAGGCCCTATAGTCAACATCCTGCCCGATGAGATCTTTTACTGCAAGGTTAAGGTGGAAGATGTGGACGAGATTTTTGAAAAGACCCTTTTAAAAGGCGAGGTCATAGAAAGGCTGCTTTATTTAGACACTGCCACGGGCAGGAGGGTTAGGTCCCATAAAGAAAGTGAGTTTTTTAAAAGGCAGCTTAAAATAGCCCTGCGAAATATTGGCCAGATTGACCCGGGAAGTATTGACGACTATATAGAGAGGGGCGGATATAAGTCCTTAAAAAAGGCGTTATTTGAGATGACTCCTGAGGAAATCATATCCGAAATCGAACGCTCGGGCCTAAGGGGACGAGGCGGAGCGGGATTTCCCACAGGTTACAAGTGGAAACAGGCAAGAAAAATAAACAGCTTTCCAAAGTTTATAGCCTGCAACGGGGATGAAGGAGATCCCGGGGCTTTTATGGACAGAAGCATCATGGAAGGAGACCCTCACAGCATCATTGAAGGAATGATAATAGGAGCTTATGCTGTAGGGGCCGAAAAGGGTTTTGTATACATAAGGGACGAGTATTCCCTCGCTGTTAAGAATGTGTCGAGGGCTATAAAGGACGCATACGAAAGGGGTTTTTTAGGGCGGAATATACTGGGCAGCGGTTTTAACCTGGATATCGAGGTGGTAAGGGGCGGAGGCGCTTTCGTCTGTGGCGAGTCCACAGCACTTATGGCTTCCATAGAGGGAAAAGTGGGAGAACCAAGGGTAAAATACATTCGTTCAACAGAAAAGGGGCTCTGGGGACAGCCTACGGTATTAAACAACGTAGAGACATGGGCGAACGTGCCTGTAATAATAGAAAAGGGAGCTGACTGGTATTCTTCCATAGGAACGGAGAAAAGCAAAGGAACAAAAGTATTTTCCCTTGTGGGGAAGGTCAAAAACACGGGCCTTATTGAAGTACCCATGGGCACCACCTTGAGGGAAATTATCTTTGAAATAGGTGGGGGCATAACAGGAGGAAAAAGGTTCAAAGCGGTCCAAACGGGAGGACCGTCGGGCGGTTGTATCCCGGAAGAACTACTGGATCTTCCCGTTGATTTCGATTCCCTCGATAAAGCCGGTTCCATGATGGGCTCAGGCGGAATGATAGTAATGGACGAATCCACCTGTATGGTGGAGGTTGCGCGTTATTACCTGAAATTCCTTTCCGAAGAATCCTGCGGTAAATGCACGCCCTGCCGTGAAGGCATAAGGAGGATGCTTGAGATACTTGAAGATATTTGTGCCGGGAGGGGGAGGGAAGGGGATTTAGAACTCTTGCTTGAGCTCTCAGAAACGGTAAAGGAGGCATCCCTTTGCGGCCTTGGAAAAACAGCTCCAAACCCGGTGCTTACCACTATAAAATACTTTAAGGACGAATATTTGGCCCACATAAGAGAAAAGCGGTGTCCTGCAGGTGTATGCAAAAATCTTACCTCATACCGGATTAACCCCGAGCTTTGCAGGGGATGCGGAGTATGTGCAAAAAAATGCCCAGCTGGTGCTATATCGGGCAAGCCCAAAAGCCCTTATGTCATAGATACTGTAAAGTGCATAGTTTGCGGGGCTTGCAAAGAAGCCTGCAGGTTTAATGCAGTAGAAGTTGTCGGGAGGAGATGAAAATGAAAATATTAATTGACAATAAAGAATGTGAAGCCCAATACGGGGAATACATCCTTGATGTAGCAAAAAGAAACGGCATATACATACCTACCTTATGCCATTCGGATGCGCTTCCGGGACAGGGAAGCTGCAGGCTTTGCATAGTAGAAGTGATTGAAGGAGGGAAAAAGAAGGTAGTTGTATCCTGCCTTTACCCCATTACCGGCGAAATAGAAGTATTAACCAATTCGGAAAAAATTATCCGCATGCGAAAAAATATCGTAAGGCTTTTGGCTGCAAGAGCACCAAAAAGCGATTATATAAAAAAATTAAAGCAAGAGTATGGGATTACTGAAGAGGGACGTTTTAGTGTAGATGAAGAGGAAAAATGCGTGCTTTGCGGGCTGTGCGTCAGGGCATGTGAAGAGATAGGGGCCAAAGCCATCTCCACTGTGAACAGGGGGACTGCCAAAAAAGTGTCTCCTCCCTTTGAAGAGCCTCCCGAGGACTGCATAGGGTGCGGTGCCTGCGCAAGCGTTTGCCCAACAGGTGCTATAAAGGTACAGGAAATTGAAGGAAAGCGCGTAATATGGAACAGGTCCTTTGAACTTTTAAAATGTGAAAATTGCGGGAAGTATTTTATAACTAAAGAGCAGTTCGAGTATATAAGGAATAAATTCGGAATAGAAATAAAACAAATTCTATGCGACGTATGTAGAAAAAAATTAACGGCTCAAAAATTAATACCCCTTGCTTAATTAATTCTATCGATAAATGAGGCCCCCTCTAATCATAAAGAAAAAGGGGGCTTAATATTTTTAAAGATGTTAATATTTATATATCTTCAATACTGTAATCCCTTTTGATTCGGATTTTTCAACTTTGTATCCTGCATTTTTTGCAAAGCGTGATATATTTTCAATAGATGTAGGGTTGTCAACAATAACTTCTAATGTGTCGCCATTATTCAATGTTTCTAAAGCCTTTTTTGTCTGAACCACCGGTAACGGGCAGGAAAGGCCGCGGACGTCAATAGATTTTTCCATAAAATTTTTCTCTCCTTTCAAATTTTAATCCTTTTCCACGTTTAAAAGGGCAATAGCGGTTAGAACAATAATCCCCGTTATTACTGCAATTTGGCCGTTGATGGAAACTCCTGCCGGTGATGCAGCAATTCCAAAGTTATGTGCAAAAGCTGCTCCCACAAGCATACCGAAAAAGGCTATTCCCGCATCGGTATCGCCTTCCCCCGACATTATACACTGCCTTAAAGGGCATCCTCCAAGTAAAGTTGAGCCCAAGCCCGCAAGGAACATACCTAAGAAGTTCCAAATCGCCATTGTGTGAGCAATGGGCTGATTGGCAAAGCCAAGCTTAAACTTTCCTGTAATGAGGTTTAATATCAATGCTGTGACAAATATAGCGATGAAACCTGAAAAAAGGTGAAAATCCTTTAAAAGGTATATGTCCCTTATTCCTCCAGCCATGCAAAGTCTTGATCTTTGAGCTAAGATTCCTACTATCAAGCCTGCAGCAAGGGAAATAAGGAAGGGAGCTCTCATCGAACCCGGTCCTTTTGCGCTGAAAAAGATGAATTTGGGTGCTGCAAGGACTAGAATCAATAAGAAAATGGCGAATGCAGGCATGATATATCCGTTAACCTTTTCGATTTTATTGCTGCGTCCCAAGGTAAAACCTTTTTTTATAAAAATCAATCCATAGTAAATACCTGCAGCAAAACCGATGAATGCCACTAAAGCGTTTAAATCACCGGCAGAAAGGCGGAGCACCATCCGCAATGGACAGCCTAAGAATACCATAGCACCGATCATTACAAAAAAGCCTATCAAGAATCTTGTAAGGGGTGCAGAACCGCCTCGAGCCCTAAATTCCCCGTTAAGTGATGCGACAATAAAAGAACCGAGTATAAAACCCGGTATTTCGGGTCTTAGATATTGAACTAATTCTGCCCTGTGAAGTCCCAATCCGCCAGCTATATCCCTGATGAAACATGCCACACATATGCCCATGTTTGCGGGATTGCCCAAAATTATTAAAAGGACTGAAAGGGCTCCAACGATTATACCCGAAAGAATAACCAATTTATTCTGGCTCAAAAAAAACACCTCCTAGTAATATATTATTCCTATCAAATTTTATCAGATTTTAGTAAGTGTAAGGATTGGAAAAAGTGATGGAAAGGAGCATATCAATAGAGAACAAAAATAGCTAACAAACATTATATATTAAAAAATAGATATGAAACATAAATCAAAATGGATTGTTTTGATTTTGTTCGTAAAATTAATTTTATCGAAAAATAGGAATAAAAAATATTTTAAAAAATAAATATATAAAATAAAAAGAAATAAGTGAAAATATAAAAAATATCTTGAAAATAATTCCATAATTTGCTATATTATTAAATGGTAGTTTTTTTATGTATTAAAATTTATATATTAAAATAAAAGAGGCCTCAGCTAAAGATGGGGGGATAGGGGGCTGCTGAGGCCTTATGTGGAAAGGGAGGTTGTAGAACTCCCTTTTTAACACAATTTCAAATATATTAACTTTTCTTAAAAAAAATTATACAACTAAAGTCATTTTATGTCAATAATTTTTATAGAATTAAATTATGAAATTAAATTTTACTGTTATTTTTTATATTAGAAAATATTACTGCTACCTCGGGGGCAAATTGCGAACCCGAGTTTTTTTATTAAAAAAAATTATATACCATAATTAATAAAACGTGCTAAAATTCTTAAAGGGAAAAGTTTAAAGTCGTAAGAGTAGGAGTGATAAAATGGAAGGAAATTTTAATTTTTTTGAACAATTGTCTACCTTGCCTTCAGTGCCTGCAGAAGCAAATTTGGTGGAGGTTGCAAAAACCTTACTTGAAAACGACAGCAGTATAGTTGTTGTAAATAGAGGAAACGAGATCCTTGGATTTATCGGCTGGAAAGACATTGTTAAATTGTTGATTTCAGGTGGTGAGGATTTAAGGGTAAAAGCAGAGGAAATTGCAAGACCTATGAAAGAAGAAGAGATGGCGGAATCAATTGAAGAGGATTTACATGATATCATAGATAAGATAAGGAAGCATGGTAGGATACCAATTTTAACAAGAGGAAAGGACGGTATCAGGAGAAAAATTTCTCCTGAAATGATAATTACACAACTTGCTAATTTGCATGATGAGGAGAGGAAAAAAAGGACTTATATTGAATGTTTGATAAATGACATTATGGATGTATTCCCTATAGGTGTTACATTAATATCTAATGACGGTAATATAATTTTTTCAAACAAAGTTGCTAATGATATTATTTCGGGGAAATATAAAGATTCAAAAGAGTTTGTAAAAATATTTAATAGGAAACAAGCAGAGGTAGTAAAGTATAAAGAAGGGAAATTTTATCGTATTTGCTCAACACCTATAAAAGATGGTTTTTTAGTTACATTTACTGATATAAGTAATGAATACAATATGGTAGAAAAATTGAAGTCCAGTCAACATGAAGTTGAAGTTGCTTTTACAATGATGCTCCCTGATCAACGAATTGAAGCAAGGTTAAAGTCCATAGTTGAATATATTGATCAGTATGACGAAAAATCAGGAATGATAAAAATAACTGGTGTCATAAAAGAAGGGTGTTTTAGACATGTGGTAAATATGCTAAAATTGATAGCTGATGCTTTAAATCAGGGATTATTGGAGCTACCTGGTATGGACAAAAATACAATTGTGCAGACGGCAATTCTGCATGATATAGGAAAAGTACAGCCGAGTTTGAAAATAGGAGATATAGTAAATCCCAAAGAAGTCTTTGAGAAAGGATATCTTCATGCTTTTCGCAGTGCAGAATTGAGCAAGGCTTTGTATAATATTGATGAAAAGGTATATAATCTAATAAAGTTTCACCATCATGAGGAAAGCGAATTGCCTAAGGATTTTCCGGAGTACCTGTTGCCGATGTATAGATTTTTTAGATTAATAGACGGGCTTTCTGCTGGAATTACGAGAAGAGGCTCAAAAGCTTCGATGACAATAAACGGGACAAAAATATTTGTAAAAGAAGAAAGCAATTTTCCGGATTATAATCAAGAGATTGAGATAGATATTTACACAGGTTATTATCAGACAAAAAGACAATTGTAAAATCAAACTTATATTGATAAAATTTTGTAAAGAGTCGATTTTATACTCTACTTTAAAACAAGGGGGGTTCTGATTGAAGGAGTATTTATTAACCAAATTTAATGAAATTTTATCAGAATTAGAAAAAGTTTCAGGTGTTAAAGAAGGCTGGGAAGATTTTCTAATAGTATTGGCAAAATACGAAGAAGGAGTAAAAGAAAGCGAATTGCAAAAAAGTATACAAAATTTGTTTGAAATAATACCTTTTGAAAAAGTTGTAGATGGGATTGAGTATTTAGAAAAAATTGTTAAAAATTTCCCTGCTGGTTATGTTTACAAACAAATATGCTGTGTTCAGGACCAATATTTAAAAGAAAAAAACAATTATTTAACTGAGTTAAAAAATGTTTTAAGTGAACTTGCTACTCCTACTATTAGAATATGGAAGGATGTAGTATTATTGCCACTTATAGGCACCCTTGATTCTGAGAGAGCTCAGAGCATGAGCGAAAAATTATTGGAATTTATATCGGAAACGAGGGCAAAAATTGCGATAATAGATGTAACAGGTGTGCCAATTATTGATACTGTTGTGGGAGGATATTTAATAGAAATGTTTAATGCAGTGAAGCTCATGGGATGTGATGTTATTTTAACGGGAATAAAACCAAATATTGCCCATACCCTTGTAAAAATAGGAATTGATTTTAATATGGTTATTGTAAAGAGGGATTTAGAGTCAGGACTAAAATATGCTATTTCAGAAATCGAAGAAAAATAATGAGGAGAATTAAAGATGAGGGTAGTTCCAACAATAAAATTATTTGATTGTTTAATTGTGCCAATCCAAATTGAGCTTAATGATTCGACTGTTGAAAAAATCCAAAATCAAATATTAAATGAAATTGAAAAACTCGGAATAAATACTTTAATAATTGATGTGAGCACAATAGATGTTATTGATAGCTATATTTCATATATGTTATTGGAAACTGCTAATATGGTGAAGATGATGGGCTGTGATACTTTCATTTGCGGAATACAGCCTCAAGTAGCACTCACATTAGCTCAAATGGGTATTGATTTGAAAGGGATAAATTTTGCTCAAGATTTAGAAGGAGCATTTAAATTAATAAAAAGGATGAGAGGAAATTCCTATGAAGGAAAAGGAATCTTTGATAGAGATTGACCCAAAAGATTATGATATAGTAGTTAAAATAAAGGATGAGAAGGATATAGTAGTTGCGAGGCAAATGGTCAAAGATTTTGCTAAAAGATTAAATTTCTCACTGGGAGATGTAACAAAATTATCTACTGCTGTTTCTGAACTTGCCAGAAACATTTACAGATATGCAGGAGAAGGCTTTATATTCGTAAGAGAAATTAATGACAAAGGAAGTGCTATTCTTGAAATTGTTGCTTATGATAATGGTCCTGGCATTAAAGATTTGAATTTAGCAATGCAAAGTGGTTATTCTACAACCAAGGGAAGTTTTGGACTTGGACTTTCTGGTGTGAAAAGGTTGATGGATGAATTTTATATAAATTCAAAAGTAGATAAGGGAACGGTTGTAATTGTTAAAAAAAGGAGGCGTAATTATTAATTTTAGTTTAGAAATTAAAGATCAACTTGACTTGTTTATTTTAGAGTATTATTCTAAAAAATTGTTGGAAAGCAAAAATATACATAAGCCCGAGGTTTTTTTGATATTAAAAGAACTTGCATCAAATATACTAAAGTATGGGAAAAATGGTAGAATAGAGATTGGACTCAGTGATGAGGCTATAAATATAATTGCAGAAAATGAAATTTTTATGGACAACTTAAAAAATGGGAAAAAAGGTTTGGGTTTAGGATGGAAGATCATATCTAACCATTCCGATTTTATAACAATAAGAATAATACAACAAAAGAAAGTTATGTTTAATTTGAGGATAAATTTAGTGCAAAAAGAGGAAGCTGAGAAAAAATACAAAATAAATTATAGTATATTGATTGAACCCCATTATTTGGAAAAAAGATCGGGTGATTTTTTTTATGAAAGAAGGATAGATGAAAGCTGCTATTTATTTGTATTAGGGGATGTTTTGGGACATGGTGAAAAAGCATTCGAAGTTGCAGAAAAAGTAAAGGAGAAACTAAATAAAACCGAATTTTATAATATTAATGAAGTTTATATAGTTGTTGAGGAAGCCTTGATAAATACTCGAGGGGCAGTTTTGTTTATATGCTTTGTCTATGATGAAAAGATTGAATATATAAATGTTGGAAATATAAATGCTAATTTGATTCAGAAAAAATCTATCAAAAAATTATTAAATATTCCCGGAATTGTGGGAAGGCAGTATATAAGTAAAAAAGTTTTTAATGAAGAAGTGTTTAATGATTATATTCTAATTGCAGCAACGGATGGCATCAAGGGGAATTTTTTAAATTATATGAACCCTGTAAAATTATTTTTGTATAATACTGATAATATTGCGAAAGAAATAATAGAAAAATTCAAGATAAAAGATGATGATTCCTCTGTGTTTGTTTTGAGGAAGGGGGGTTAGCGTGTTTGAGGAGATAAGGATTTTTTCAGAAAAGTATAAGAGATATTTACGAGAGTATATATTTACCAATGGAGATGAAAGTATTTTATTTGAAGCCTTTGAGAGTTTGTTTGAGATTAAAAATCCCAATATATTACAAGCAATTGATATACTTGAAATCCATTTCAGTTCCTTGGAAGATATCCTTAATGTAGAAAAAGACAATGATACAGTTCAATGGATTTTTATTAAAAGAGCAAATGAATTCTTAGCGCAAATTTTTATAACAATAGACAACATCCTTTTAAAGTTAAAAGAACAGATAAGCATTGATATGCTGACTAAGTTATATAATAGATTAGCCTTTGATTCAATACTACCTAAGTTGTGGTTTGAGAGTTTGAAGGATGGTTTGAATCTTTCTTTGGCAATGCTGGATATAGATAATTTCAAAGAAATAAATGATTGTTATGGACATGTAACAGGTGACGAAGTCTTAAAAGAGGTTGCAAGGATTATTAGGGATTCAATAAGAGAAAAGGATAAAGCTTTCCGATATGGTGGTGAAGAATTTGTAATTATCTTTTTTGGGGTCGATTACAGTAACCTGTTTATACCTTTAGAAAGGATTAGAGAAAGGGTAGAAAATTTAAGCATAAGTTTTCTAAATAAAAAAACAACGATTAGTATAGGGGCATCATCTTTACTTGAAGATAGTCCTTCAACAATTGAAGAATTTATACATTTTGCTGATATTGCTATGTATGAAGCAAAAAAAATGGGCAAAAATAGGATAGTTTTTTATAAAGAACTAAACCACAAGCCGCGAGTTTGATATAGAATGAGAATACATAAGAATCCCCCGAAATTTTCTCGGGGGATTTTTTATAACTATAAAACAGCTAATTCTTCATCTCTTAAATCAGTTATAAACATATGACCGGGAGAATGGGTTATCATTATTTCAGGTTTTGAATTCAATGCTACAGCCTGCGGTGTAACGCCGCATGCCCAGAAAACTGGCACTTCATTTTCTTTAATCTCAACAGGATCACCAAAATCGGGCTTTTCAATATCTTTAATTCCAATTTTCTTAGGGTCGCCTATATGAACGGGTGCGCCGTGTACTGAAGGGAATCTCGATGTTACCTGAACTGCACGTATTACCAATTTTTCCGGTATCGGTCTCATGCTTACTACCATTTTTCCTGAAAAAACACCGGCAGGAACTGTATCTATATTTGTAATATACATGGGTACATTCTTGTTTTCTTCTATGTGCCTTACTGGGATACCGTTTTCTAATAATGCTTTTTCAAAGGTAAAGCTGCATCCCAGCAAAAAGGAAACGAAGTCGTCTTGCCAGATTTCTTTTATGTCTGTTACCTCATCATAAAGCTTTCCGTTTTTGTAAATCCTGTATTTTGGAATATCGGTCCTGATATCCCCATCCTTTGCTATTTTTGGGACGGGGTTTCCCGCATCTAACACATCCAAATGAAAAAAGAAGAAAATCGTATGCATATTTTTTTGGAAGGATTGCCAAGTTTGCCTGAACAAAACCTAAAGCCATTCCACAGGTTGGTCCCTGCCATTTACCTTCTCTAATTAATTTTCTTGCTTCAGAAGAATTTATAATTCTTCTAAGATTGAAAAATACTCTATATTATTTACCTTAACATTAAAATATTTCAAAACAACCGCAGTTTCTCTTATAATCCTTATTTTCTCTTCCATTTCTGCTAAAATTTTATGAGCTTCTTCGATGGTTACTGCCTTGAATTTCACCCTATCACCTGGTTTTAACTGGGAAAGCAATGAAAGGTCTGCAGAAATACAGGTTGCGATTTTTGCGTAACCTCCTGTTGTCTGAGCATCCTTATGCATGACAATCGGTTTTCCGTTTGCGGGTATTTGAATAGCACCCGGAATTAGGCCATCAGTTATTATATCGTGCTTCTTTGCTTTAATTTCAGGGCCTTCTAAACGAAATCCCATTCTGTCCGAATCCTTGCTTATTGTGTATTCGGAGTTTAAAAATTTATCTATCTTTTCCTTTTCGAAATAGTCGTCCTGAGGCCCTAAAATAACCCTTATTTCTAAAGAAGATGGGTATTTAGGGATGTATTCATCCCTTACTTTTACGAATTTACATTTAGTATTAGTTTCCTTTGCCTTTAAGATATCGTCTTTTAAAAGCCTTCTACCCATGTAGCCCCCAATGTTTCCCCTTGTATATGTGGAGTAGCTTCCCATCTTAAAGTCCCCTTCAAATCCCCCTTTAACCGCAAGGTAGGCACGGCATCCGGACTTTAATTGCCCAAAAGATATCATATCACCTTTCCTTACAGGAATTACGGCCCAGCCGTGCACCAAATTGCCGTTTAAATAGACGGGGATTTCTGCCCCTGTTACTGATATACACGTATCATTAAGGGCTTCTAATTGAGGACCTAACATTGTGATTTCAAGGGCGGGGGTATTTTCGGGATTTCCCAATAAAATATTAGAAATCCTGAAGGCAAACTCGTCCATTGCACCAGAAGTGGGGACCCCCTGGTGCTCAAAACCGAACCTTCCCAAATCCTGTATAGTTGTAAACAAGCCGGGGCTTATCACCCTGAAAACATCCAATTTCTAACTACCTCCCAAAAATCAATTGGTGTAATCGTACGTATTTACCTTAAATTTACCTTGATTTACTTCTTCTTTGATTTTAAAGAATTCCTCTTTGGTTATCCTGACAAATTTCAAATAATTACCTGCCTCTAACAAAATCGGGTTTTGGCTGTTGGGGTCGTAGATTTTTACGGGCGTTTGTCCTATCAATCTCCACCCTCCGGGGCTTTCTATAGGGTAAATGCCTGTCTGCTTATCTGCAATCCCTACGGAGCCTGCAGGAATTTTTTCCCTCGGCCTTTCAAGGCGGGGGGTAGCGATTTTTTCAGACATTCCGCCCAAATAGGCAAAACCCATTGTAAATCCCAGCATGTAAATACGGTATAGGGGCTTTGTGTGAATTTCAATCACTTCTTCAGGGGTAATATTATGATATGATGCTACGAATTCAAGATCCGGACCAAACTCATCACCGTAGACGACAGGTATTTCTATGACCTTTGCATTTTTATAAGCAGTGTCTTTAATAGAAGAAAGTGCCTTCTCAACTTTTTCAGCAATTTCTCTATAAGGCATCAAAAGGGGATCGTATTTTATCAAAAGCGACCGATAGGTAGGGATAAGGGATACAATTCCCTTTGGTTTTTCTTCTTTAAAGAAGTTGTAAAGGGCCATCACCTTGTTATTGCATTCCTCGGATATCTCGTTGCCAAATTCCACAAGGATTGCTCTGTCACCTTCGGGCAAAATTTTCGGTTTTTCGTACATTTTTATCTCTCCCGGTTAAAATAAATTTTTCATCGGTGAAATTTCAATTCCGTTTTCCTTGAATAATTGACTGAGTTTATTTGCGAAATCTACTGCTTTGGGGTTATCACCGTGGATGCAAACGGTCTTTGCTTTTACCTCTACTTCACTGCCGTCTACAGCTACTACCTTTCCTTCTTTTACCATTTTTAAAATCCTTCGGCAGGCTTCATCTTCGTCGTGGATTACTGCATTTGCGGCGCTCCTTGGGACAAGGGTTCCATCGGGATTGTAATTCCTGTCAGCGAAGAACTCTATGGCGTATTTAATGCCCTTTTTATTGGATTGGTATTCAAGTTCAGAATTGCCCAATCCTACGCAGATTAAATCCTCGTCCACCAATCCTATTGCTTCCACGATTGCTGCTGCGAGTTTTGCGTCCTTTGCTGCCATATTGTAAAGGGCGCCGTGGGCTTTAACGTGCTGAAGTTTTAAACCCTGACTTTCTGCGAATGCCTTTAATGCCCCTATCTGATAAATGAGGTAGTTTTTCACTTCTTCAGGAGAAACGTCCATGTTCCTCCTACCAAATCCCAAAAGGTCGGGGAAACCCGGATGGGCTCCTACTGCTACGTTGTATTCCTTGCAGTACTTTACGGTTTTTGCCATTACATTTGGGTCTCCTGCGTGAAACCCGCAGGCGATGTTTGCAGAGGATATGTATTTTACTATCTCTTCATCCCTTCCTATTTTGTAAGCACCAAAGCTTTCACCTATGTCGCTGTTTAAGTCGATTTTGAAAAGCATTTTTAAACCTCCTTTTAAGATTTTTTGATTTTTTTATATAGCAAAATTTATACCCAATTACCGTTTGTTAGTGGTAAGGGTATTTGAAACTTTTGAGCTTGTGGCATTCTTTTTATGAAGCGTTTTTATTATAATTATTGTGTATAGCTTTTTTACATCTTTTTTTATATAAAGGTGTGCGATAACGCTCATTAAGGATATTCTATAATCAAATGGAGGAATTTAAGATGGTTAAGTCCTTTCTATTTATGTCTTTTTTTCTGATATATACTTTTTTAATAGTTTACTCCACTCGAAGCGGTTTTTATGATACCTACAATGTTGAAGACTTTTTTATTGCCAGCAGAAAATTAAATACTTTTTACAGCACAGGCACCTTTATAGCGACGTGGTTTTCCGCTGCATCGATTTTGGGCTTGGGCAGTTATCTTTATATATACGGGATTTCTGCTGCTTTTTACAGCATACTGCCGTGGTTTTTTGGAGCGTTTTTACTTTTGTTTTTAATAAAAAACATGAGGGAACAAGAAATTTATACATTTCCCGAATTCTTTTTAAAAAAATACAATTCACCTATCCTTCAAACAAGCTCTGCTGTAATAATGATTATTTCTTATATACTCTACATAACTATGCAGATAAAGGGTTTTGGGATGGTTATGAGCATGCTCCTTGATATACCGTACAGCCTTTCCATTTTACTTGTATATTTATATATAATTTATACCACCTTTGGCGGGCTTTTTTCTGTTGTAAAATCAGATGCATTAAATACCTTTGTCATATTTATATCTTTATTTATATTTGGCCTATTCATAATTGCGAAAAATCTCGGCTTTAAGAATTTACTTATCGCTGCCGCAAATGTAGATACCTTTCCTATTTCAAATTGGATTGAAAAAACTCCGAAAGGAGGTCTTTTGGATCCCTTTTGCAAAGGGCTGCAGCCTCCTATTTACGTATTATCGTCCTTTTTCGGATGGGGATTAGGGCTTGCAGCAAACCCCCAGTACCTGATAAGGGTAATATCTGCTGACAGCAGCAGGACTGCAAAAAAGATGATAGTATATTCGCTAATTGTTTTAACAGTAATTTACTTTTTTGTGGTTTTTGGTTCTATAGGTTTGAGGACTTTAATACTAACTGCGGGCAATAGTACGGGTAATATTGATAATTTAATTCCATTTTTATTTAATAAAATTGCTCCACCGTGGGTAACTGGAATATTTTTAATAGGGATAATAGCTGCTTCGGTTTCCACCGCCAATTCGGAATTGCTTTTAATAGCCACAAGCTTTTGGAACGATTTATTAAAAAGGTTTTTTAAAAAGGTTGATGATGAGGAAAAGATACTTAATATAAACAGGTTTTTAATAGCGATTGCGGGTACCGTTTCAATGCTGTTATCATTGAAGCCCCCTGAAAATCTTATCGAATACGGAGGAAATATTTGGGGCATATTTTCATCATCAATTTTTGTGCCATTATATGCGACTATGTTTATTAAAAAACCAAAGAGGATAAGTGCTGAAATATCCTTCTTTTCCGGTTTATTTACATATATGTTCTTTTTAATTTATCAAAGCAGAACAAACATTCTTTTTTTAAAACTGGTCCATCCGGGACTGCCGGGTTTTATAGTTTCACTTATTGGATTTATCGTGGGGGAGGTGATAAAAAATGAGAAGCATTGAAGCAAGAATACTTATACCTTTTCTGATAATAATCATCGTATCCTTAGCTGTTCTCGGTTTTACCTCCTACTACGGTTCTTATAAGATATTCAAAAGTTTGATTTATAAACTGCCCGATTACAATGAAAACATTTACACAGGGATTATTACTTCTAAATTATTGGAACTTCAAAAGTACACCATATTAGTTGCAATAATTGCTATTATAGCTGCCTCTCAGCTCACGTTTTTTTTCACATACAGCATTGTAAGGCCGATTAAGAAACTATCAATTGCTTGCGAACGGGTTGCAAAAGGTGATTTTGATGTAAAGGTGGAATATAAAAGAAAGGACGAAATAGGTACATTAAAAGATGCCTTCAATACTATGGTTTTAAAATTAAAGGAATACATTGAACACTTAGAAAAGATAAATAGATTAACATTGATAGGTGAAATGTCCGCATCCCTTGCTCACGAAATAAGAAATCCTCTTCAGGGGATAAAGTCATGCTTACAGGTGATAGAATCAAATTTAAAGGGGGAGAATGAAGTCCATCGTGAGCTTTTTTCACTGATATATATGGAAATAAATCGGATAGACAAAATAATAAAAGATATGTTGAACTATGCAAGGCCGTCTGAACCCAAATTTGAGGCGGTTTATGTAAAAAATGTCATTGATGAGCTTTTACCCTTTATAAAGCCTTTATTAAAAAAGAAGAGAATAAGATTAATTATAGATGTGGGAAAAAATTTAAAAGTCAGTGTAGATAAAACCCACCTAAAACAAATTTTTATAAACATAATTTCCAATTCAATTAAAGCCTGCAGGGAGAACAATTTAATAAAGATAAAGGCCCAAAAATGTGAAGGAGAAGTAGCTATTATTTTAGAAGATACAGGGATGGGCATTTCAAAAGAAAATTTGAATAAGATTTTTACCCCTTTTTTCTCTACCTTTAATGAAGGGTCTGGGTTGGGGCTTTGTGTGGTTCAAACCCTTGTGCATAAAAATAACGGAAAGATATGTATTGAAAGCGAGGAAAATAAAGGTACAAAGGTTCACATATTTTTACCGTGTGCATAATCGCACATATTGAGCGAAATACAACAGTAAATTTAAACTGGAATATTAAAAAATAAGCCCATCTATTGAAGAATCGGGCTTTTTTTATTTTGGAATAATTATTGCAAAAAATACATACAACCGGGAGGTGATAAGATTATCTAAAATCGAGTTATAAAATTTCCAAAGCAAATACTAAAAATAATAAGAAATTAGAAGGAGGAATAAGATTTGGAGAAAAAAAACTACTCTTTAAGCATGCTTTTAGGTGCCGCTTTTCTAATGGCTACTTCTGCTATAGGACCGGGTTTTCTTACACAAACAGCAGTGTTTACCCAAAAATACTTAGCCAGTTTCAGCGCTATAATACTTTTGACGATAATAATTGATATAATAGTCCAGGTGAATATTTGGAGAATTATAGTTGCAGCTGGCAAGCGCGGACAGGAAATAGCAAATGATGTTTTACCGGGTCTTGGATATTTTGTATCTCTCATTATAGTAATCGGCGGTATAGCTTTTAACATAGGAAATGTAGCGGGGACAGGTATGGCTTTAAATACCCTATTTGGGCTTGATGCTCGCATAGGAGCAGCTATATCAGCTGTTATTTGTATCCTCATATTCACATCTAAAGAAATGGGAAGTGCAATGGACAGGTTTGCACAGGTGTTAGGAGTTGTTATGGTGCTGTTGGCTGCCTATGTTGCTGTGGCTGCACATCCTCCGGTTGGAGAAGCTGTAGTTCGCACCTTTGCTCCGACTAAATTTGAATTTTTACCATTGGTTACCCTTGTAGGCGGAACAGTTGGCGGTTATATAACCTTTGCAGGTGGGCACCGTCTTATTGAAGGAAATATGAGAGGCCTTGATGCGGTAAAAGAAGCGACAAAGAGTGCTGTATTTGGAATAGTTATTGCGGGTATAATGAGATATGCTCTATTCTTTGCAGACCTTGGGGTAGCAACTAAAGGAGTTAAGTTCGACCCGGTGAACCCTGCTGCAACACCCTTTTTGACGGTTGCAGGTGTTGTGGGATATAAGTTATTTGGTCTTGTGCTTTGGGCGGCCGCAACTACTTCGGTTGTAGGTTGTTCTTTTACCACCCTCTCTTTTATAAAAACGTATTTCAAACCTGTAGAAGAAAACTTCTCTAAATTCATTATAGGCTTTATAGTATTCTGCACATTGTTCTTCATATTTATCGGAAAACCTGTAACACTTCTTGTATTTGCAGGAGCTATAAACGGTTTAATACTACCTATCACACTGGGTTCAATGCTCTTAGCTTGCAAGAATAAAAAGATAGTTGGCGATTATAATCATCCAACCGTACTACTTATACTTGGAATTATAGTCTTTTTAATAGAGGTATACGGCGGAATCAATTCACTGACGGGAATAGCACAGCTTTTTAAATAAGAGATAATAAAAATCATAAAATATTCAAAGGGCGCAGAGTTCTTTCTGCGCTTTTTTATATGTGCGCGCGGCATGCCCGCGACCTTGATGGTGAAAGTCCATTACGGGGGTTGATAGCACCAACCGTTAGCTGAAGGCAAGGGTGTCCATTGCGAGGTGGAATCTGAAGGAAGCCGGAGGCAAAATC
>Ga0207430_10038_pt1 | contig 73624 bp, 77 predicted proteins | sample YelNatsi3bottle8_FD_187544 | JGI IMG/M metagenome (GOLD analysis project Ga0207430, IMG submission 187544) | Hot spring thermophilic microbial communities from Obsidian Pool, Yellowstone National Park, USA - site 3 bottle 8 (SPAdes) (version 2) | ecosystem: Environmental > Aquatic > Thermal...
TGAGAAGTGAGTGTTTTGAGAAAGGGAGTTTATTTTAATGAATTTCCAGTAATCAATTGGTACTAATAATTTAATGTACCAATTGAGATATGGATCTTTGATTGATTTGATAATCATATTATACGAGGGGTGTTAGATCAAGATGAAACTTTTTATTGACACTGCTAATATAAATGAGATTAAGGAAGCTTACTCTTGGGGAATAATTTGTGGTGTTACAACAAATCCATCTCTAATTGCAAAAGAGGGTAGAGATTTTAAAGAGGTTGTAAATGAGATTTGTTCAATTGTAGACGGTCCAATCTCAGCCGAAGTCATTTCACTCAAAGCCGAAGGTATGATTGAAGAGGCAAGAGATTTAGCAAAAATCCATAAAAATGTTGTAATCAAAATTCCAATGACAGCAGAGGGTCTAAAAGCTGTATCAGTTTTGTCAAAAGAGGGTATAAAGACGAATGTTACACTCATATTCTCGGCAGCACAAGCACTTTTAGCAGCTAAGGCTGGAGCAACTTATGTCTCTCCATTTGTAGGAAGGCTTGACGACATAGGCCAAAATGGAATTGAGCTTATCAGAGAGATCGTTCAAATATTCAGAAATTATCCAGACATAAAAACAGAGATAATTGCAGCAAGTATAAGACATCCTATTCATGTGATTGAAGCTGCAAAAGCGGGAGCACACATCGCAACAGTGCCATTTAAGGTACTTGAACAGATGACAAAACATGCACTAACTGATGTTGGGATAGAAAGGTTCTTGAAAGATTGGGAAAAGGTACCGAAGAAAAACTAAAGGCAACCTCTTTGCAGGTTGCTATTTTTTTGGTTTTAATTGGAGGTAGAAAATGGCGTTTGAAAAGATATGTATAGATGGTCTTGAAATCTTTAGAATTACTGAGTTTGAAAAATATGGAGTATATGCATTTTTTACAACAAGAAGATATATTAATTCAAATTGTTTTAACCTCAGCTACAAATGGGCAAATTCAAAAGAGGAAATTGATAAAAATTTCTTTATTCTTTTTAAAAGTTTGGAGATTGATTATAGAAATATTTACTATGCAAAACAAGTGCATAAAAATGATATAATAGTTGTTGAAAAAGGATTTGATTTTTTTGAATATAATCAAGAGAATGAGGCAGATGGGCTTATAACTCAAAAAAGTGGGATTACGCTTATGACATTTCACGCAGACTGCATTCCGGTTTATATTTTTGATAAAGAAAAGAGAATAATTTCCTTAATTCACTCTGGTTGGAGAGGAAGTTTGCAGCATATATCAAAAAGGGCTATAGATATACTAATTTTACAATTTAAATCTAATATTTCAAACTTAATTGTGGCAATTGGTCCTGGTATATGTAAAGAGCATTTTGAAGTGGGCAAAGAGGTATATGATGCGTTTTTACAAGAGTTTGGCAGTGATATTTGTATACACCATGAAGTGAAATTTTATGTGGATTTAAAAAAGGCTATTGAGAAGGATTTGTTAGAAGTTGGATTAAAGAAAGAACAGATTATAGTATCAGACATGTGTACTTATGAAAAAGAAGATTTATTCTTTTCATACAGAAGAGATTTTAAAACTCCAGAGAAATTAGGTAGTATGGTTGCCCTCATGAGGATGGTGAGATAATGAAAAATATTTTGATTGTGGATGATGAACCTCATATCGTTGAACTAATCAAATTTAATCTTCAAAAAGAAGGCTATAATACTTTTGAAGCTGAAAATGGCAACACAGCTTTGGATATTATCAAAAATAACAAGATTGACCTGGTGATACTTGATATAATGATGAGTGACAAGGACGGATATGAGGTTTTAAAAGAGATTAGATTTAACAAAGAAACAAAAAACCTTCCGGTTATTTTGCTTTCTGCAAAGTCAGAAGAAATTGACAGAATATTAGGTCTTGAGCTTGGAGCAGATGATTACATAACAAAACCATTTAGTGTAAAAGAGCTTGTTGTGAGGATAAAAGCCCTTTTCAGGAGAATTGAAAGCTTAAAACCTGAGGTTGAAGAAAAGATTAGATTTGGCGATGTGGAGGTGGATTTTACAAGAAGAAGTGTAAAAAAAAGAAATCAAGAAATTAGTCTTTCTTTTAAGGAATTTGAGCTTTTAAAGCTGCTGATAGAAAACAGGGGAAGGGTTTTAGACAGGGATTTCATTTTGCAAAGAGTATGGGGATATGAGTTTGACGGTGATACTCGAACAGTTGATGTGCATATAAGATTTTTGCGGAAAAAACTTGAAGATGATGAGAAAAATCCAAAGTATATTGAAACAGTAAGAGGAGTTGGCTACAGATTTAGAGAAGGGTCTGACTAAAAAAATGAAAACAAAGATATTTGGTTACACCATTTTAGTTATAGTTATTATAAGCTTTTTACAGGGGATTTTTTCGTATGAGGTGTATAAAAATATTTATCTTGAAGAAAATAAAAAACAGCTTGAAGTGATGGTAAATGAGGTTGAAAGATATATAAAAAACTTTGATATTCAATCACTTTATAAAGTGTACGAAAAGGGTTATTTTAGAGTTACAATTATTGACAATAAAGGGATTGTGCTTTATGATTCTGAAGCTGACAAAAATAAAATGGAAAATCATTCGAAAAGACCTGAAATTGTAAAGGCAAATAAATATCCGGGAAAGATTTGCTTCTCGATGCGAAAAAGCAAGACACTTAATAATTTTTTTCTCTATGCAGCAAAGAAAGTAGAAATTGGTAATAAGCCTATATTTATTCGAGTCTCCGTTCTACTTGATAAAATTGATGTAATTTTGAAAAAAGCTTTGATTCAGACATTAAAGTTTGCGTTGATATGCATAATTTTGGGGATGGTGCTTACAATTGGCATATCTTCGCTTTTGTATCAGCCTCTCAAGGGGTTAATTTCACTCATTACGGATGGGCTAAAAAAATTTGATATAGTTGAACTCGAAGAAGAAGAGGATTTGAAGTGGCTGACTCTTAGCTTTACAAAACTATATCAGCTTTTGGAAGAAAAGATTAACGAAATAAATAGTCTTAACGACAGGCTTAGTGCTTTGCTGAACTCTATTGAACTTGGGATAATTTTTTTTGACTACAAAAAGAGAATACTTATGTTTAACCAACAGGCCGAAAAGATATTTGCTACAAAGCTTAAAAATGGCACGAGTTTACTTGAGTGCATTCGAATATATGAACTTTTTGAATTTCTGTATAATGAAAATACCTTTGAAAAAGAATTTGAAATAACAATTAATGGCCAAAATAAAATACTTAAAGTTACCAAAAAAGGAATAAAATATAACGAAGATAAAGAAGGAATATTGTTAATTGTAAGTGATATTACCTTCATTAAGAAACTTGAAAAAATCAGGTCTGATTTTGTTGCAAATGTTTCTCATGAGCTAAAAACTCCTTTAACTTCTATAAAAGGATTTGTGGAGACGCTGAAGGACGGCATAATTGAAGAAAAGGATGTCGCTACAAAATTTTTAAACATAATTGAGGTTGAGGTTGAAAGACTTGTTCGACTGATAAATGATTTGTTGTATTTGTCTGAAATAGAAAATGTAAAGATACCAATTTCAGAAGATGAAGTAAATATAAAAGATGTAGTTAATGAATGTATTGAACTTTTAAGATTCAAAGCTGAGAACAAAAATGTAAAGATACACCTTAAGTTGGATGACGAACTCAAAATAAAGATTCACAAAGATTGGTTGAAACAGATTTTTATAAACCTTATAGACAACGCAATTGTGTATAACAAGGAAAATGGTGAGGTCATTATAGAGGTAGAAAAATTAGATGAGAGAATAACAATAAGAGTAAAAGATACAGGTATTGGTATTCCACAAAATGAAATAGAAAGAATATTTGAAAGGTTTTATAGAGTAGATAAAGGACGTTCGCGAAAACTTGGAGGTACAGGTTTAGGACTCTCAATAGTCAAACACATTGTTGAACTCTATAATGGGAAGATTTACGTGAAAAGTGAAGTTGGCAAAGGAAGCGAATTTACGATTGTAATATAAAAAAGGGCAACATTGCCTCACTTTTTGAATGTTGCCCTTTTGTTTTTGGAAGCTAAACAATTAGATTGATAATCAACGCAATCACTCCACCAATTAAACTGCACATAGGGATTGTCAAAATCCAAGCAATCACAATATTTTTTGCAATTCCCCATCTTACTGCTGTGAATTTTTTGCAGGCACCAACTCCCATAATTGAAGATGAAATTACATGTGTTGTTGAGACAGGTGCACCAATATGGGTTGCAAACTGGATTGTAAGTGCTGCTCCTGTCTCTGCGGCAAAACCGTTAATAGGTGCTAATTTTATTATCTTAATACCCATCGTCTTTATTATTCTCCATCCACCAAAAGAGGTGCCAAGTGCCATTGCAAGGGCACACGCAAATTTTACCCAATCAGGCACAACAAAGTTATTTAAAATCCCAGCGCTCACAAGAGCCATTGTAATTATTCCCATTGACTTTTGAGCATCATTTGAACCATGGCTATATGCCATCCACATTGCAGACAGTATTTGTAATTTTGAAAAATATTTATTCACAATATTAGGATGAACCTTGGCAAATCCTATGTAAAGAATCATCATAAACAAATATCCAAAAACAAAACCCAACACAGGGGAGATAATGAGTGGCAGCACTATTTTTTTGACAAATCCTATCCAGTTTATATCAGAAAGTGATTTTGTTGTGACAATTGCAGCACCAATTAGGCCACCTATTATTGCATGTGAGGAAGAGGAAGGTATTCCCCACCACCAGGTAAGTAAATCCCACACAATTGCTGCTATAACAGCTGCAAGAACAAGATATTCTGTTACAAACTTTGGATCCACTATTCCATGACCTATAGTTTTTGCAACCTCTGTGTTAATCATTGCGCCAAGGAAGTTAAAAACAGCTGACATAAATATTGCGGCTCTTGGTGTCAAAACACGCGTTGAAACAGATGTTGCAATAGCATTAGCTGAATCGTGAAACCCATTTATAAAATCAAAAGTCAAAGCCAAGATGATTATCAGAAGAAGATTTAGTGTAATACTATGCATTTTTTGTCACAACCCCTTCTATCACATTTGCAACATCTTCACATGCATCTAACGTGTCTTCTAAAAAGCCAAATATTTCTTTCCAGATAATGACCTCAATTGGCTTGTCCCTGTTTTCTGAAAATAATTTCTTTATTGCATTCCTATAGACAATATCACCTTCATCTTCAATTCTATTAACTTCGATTATCTTTTCTTTAATTAATTTTGTGTTTTTCAAATCTTTTAGGTTTTCCACAACACTTTTCAACTCTTTCGTGCAATTAATTATCATTTCAGAAAGAATCTTAGCTTCAGGCTTTATTTGGTTAACATTGTAAATTTCAAATCTGTGTGCAACAGTCTCAAGTGCATCAACAATATTGTCGATTTCTTTTATGATTGCAAACAAATCCTCTCTGTCAAGAGGGGTAATGAAAGTTCTGTTAAGCAGTTCAATTACCTGATGTGTAATATCATCACCTCTATTCTCAGCTTTTTCAAGCTCTGCAATGTATTTATTCATACTTGAAAGGTTATTAATGAGTTGATTTAGCAATACTGCTGATTGGTAAGCATTTTCAATTGCGTTGTTCAGGAGAATAAAAAACTGATTTTCTTTTGGTATAATACTCCACATTGTTCCACAACCCCTTTTTATAGTTTTCTCATAGAGTCCATTTTAATAAAAAGGGCGTCTTTGCTTCAATGGGAAGAATTTTATAAAAAGCTTTTACATTGCACAAAGAATATTATATAATATTTAACACAGTTTTAACATACATTAAATAAAAATTTAAAATTATGAATGTATAATTCATTGGTTGTAGTATTGAAATGGGTAGGGAGAGGTTGTTTTAACATGGTTATTATAGAGACAAAAGATTTAAATTTGTACTATGGTGACAATCATGCCCTTAAAGATGTAAACATAAAGATAAATGAAAAATCCATTACAGCTTTGATTGGTCCATCTGGTTGTGGGAAATCTACCTTTTTGAGAACTCTTAACCGCATGAATGACCTTATTGAAAATGTAAGAATAGAAGGCAAGGTCTATTTTGAAAACAAGGATATTTATAAGGACATTGATGTTATAAGCCTCAGAAAAAAAATTGGAATGGTATTTCAAAAGCCAAATCCTTTCCCAATGAGTATATATGACAATGTGGCATACGGTCCCAGAATACATGGGATTAAGAAAAAGGAGATACTTGATGAGATTGTAGAGAACAGTTTGAGAAAGGCATACCTTTGGGAAGAGGTAAAGGATAGGCTCAAAAAAAGTGCATTTTCATTGTCTGGGGGTCAGCAACAGAGACTGTGTATTGCAAGAGTTTTGGCAGTGGAACCTGAGGTCATTTTACTCGATGAACCAACTTCTGCACTTGACCCAATTTCCACTCTAAAAATAGAAGAATTGTTAGAGGAACTCAAGAAGAATTATACAATTGTAATAGTCACTCACAATATGCAGCAAGCGGCAAGAATATCTGACTGGACAGGATTTTTCCTAAATGGGGAACTTATCGAATACGATAAGACAATTACTATTTTTAACACACCAAAGGATAAGAGAACTGAGGATTATATAACAGGTAGATTCGGATAATATATAGATGTGAGGTGAATTTTTAAAAGATGACGAGACCAACATTTGAAAATGAACTAAAAGAGATACACTTAGATATCCTAAAGATGGGGGCAATGGCTGAGGAGGCAATTGACAAAGCAATACATGCCCTAAAGACTAAAGATATTGATCTTGCGCAAAAGATTATTGAAAATGATGACAAGATTGATACTCTTACTGAAGAGATAGAGAAAAAGTGTGCCATTGTAATTGCAACTCAGCAGCCTCTTGCAAGTGACCTGAGGCTTATAATCACTGCTATGAGGATTGCCACAGACATTGAGAGAATTGCGGACCACGCAGAAGATATTTCACAAATAACAATTAAATTAGCAAAAGAATCATATATAAAGCCTCTTATTGATATTCCAAAGATGGCAGATATCACTCGTTCTATGTTAAAAGATGCACTTGACTCTTATGTAAATTCTGATATAGAGCTTGCAAAATCTGTTGTAAAAAGAGATGACATAGTAGACAAGATGTACCAGAGTTTAATAGATGAATTAGAACAGATAATGAAAACAAATTCAGATGCTATTTCACAATGTATACAATTTCTGCTTGTTATAAAATATTTGGAGAGAATAGCAGACCACTCGACAAACATTGCTGAGTGGGTTGTTTACAAGATAACAGGAATGCACAAGCACGATTGGGAGACAAAGTAGGAGGAGCCAAATTGATGAAAAAAATTAACCTTCAGGTTATTGCAAGGGCAGCATTGGTTGCTGCACTTTATTTTGTTTTGACCTCATTTTTACCTGCGATTTCTTACGGACCTATACAGGTAAGAATTTCAGAGGCTTTGACTCTCCTTCCTGCTCTGATGCCAATATCCGCAACTATTGGACTATTTATAGGTTGCTTTTTAGCAAATCTTTACGGAATGGGTATGAGTATAACTGGAATATATGATGTTATATTTGGGTCATTGGCCACTTTGATTGCTGCTGTAATAACAACTAAAATTAAGAAGAGAGCATTTTTACCTTTGCCGACGATAATTGTGAATGCTATAGTTGTTTCAAGTTATATTTGGTACTACTTTATAAATAGCCTGAAAATAGAATGGTTGAAAAACTTAAATCCTATTTTGAGATATCTATTTACTGTATTTTCTATCGGAGCCGGGGAAGCAATTGCAACATATATCTTAGGGATACCTTTGTTTATAGCTGTTGAAAAGCAGCTCAAAGGTAAAAAACTAATCTGAACCTTGAAGTGGGGCGGTTTTTAGCTCCACTTTTTTTTTGTTGCATTTTTTCAGCTTATATAATATAATATATCATGATATCTATTTATCACTTCATCATGATAAAGTGAAGAAGGGAAGAAGAGAATGAGCAGAAAATTTGTGGATTACTATCCTTTGACAAGTAGGCTTTTAGAAGAAATACGACGAAAAACCTTGTTTCTTTTTAAAAAATTTGGTTATCAGCTAATAGAACCATCTACATTTGAAGATTATGAAAAGTCAAAAAGTTTAAATGGTCAAAATTCAATAAAATTTATGGACAGTGATGGAACAATTATAGCTCTGAGAAATGAATTTACACCAAAAGTAGCTGAGATTGTTGCTAAAAACGGAGGGGAAGTTTACCCAATTAAATACTGCTACTTTGGAAGAGCTTTTCAATTTATACAACAGGAAGCTGGAGATTTAAGAGAGTTTTACCAAGCTGGGGTTGAAAACTTTCATACCTCGGACAGTTACTACATAGATTTAGAGGTTTTGGTTTTGGCAATTGAAAGTCTTTTGCAGCTTGGAGTTAACAATTTCACAATTGATATTGGAGAGGTCAACTTTTTCAAAGGAATAACAGCTGATTATGGAATAGACGATGCTTCAGCAGAAATTTTATGCAAGTTGGTAGACAAAAAGGATTATATTGGAATTGAGAATTTTTTAATTAAGAAAGGAATTTCGGATAAGGTAATAGATGTTTTTAGAAATCTTACTCGACTTTATGGTAAAAAGGACAAGATAAACGAAGCTTATAAGTTTGCTAAGAATGAAATCTCAAAATCTGCAATAGAGAGGTTAAAGGAAATATTCAATAAGCTAAGTAAACTGGGGTATGAAAAATACATCTCAATTGACTTTGGAATGGTGAAACATTTAAACTATTACACAGGAATAATATTTTCTGGCTATCTTCCTAAATTAGGGTATCCAGTTTTAAATGGAGGAAGGTATGATAACTTATGTGAGACGTTTGGTAAGAGATTGTATGCTATTGGGTTTGCACTGGGAGTGGACAGAATTTTAAACTGGATGATAAAAAGTGGTGAGGCAGAAGCTAACTTCTACAAAGCTGCTTTATTTTATAAAGAAGGATTTTTTGAGATAGCAATTAAGGAGCTTTTAAAGTTTGAAAAAGAAGTTTATTTTTACAGCAATCCAATTGATGTTCAACAAGCTCTTACTTTAAGCAAAGAACTCAAAATAAGTGAATTTTACTACATTGATGAAGAGGGAATAAAAAGATATAATGTGGAGGTTCAAAAATGATAACAATAGCATTACCGAAAGGAAGACTAATAGAAGAGGCAACTGAGCTTTTTAAAAGATCTTCTCTTATTTCCATTGATATTTCTCAAGAGACAAGGAAACTTGTGCTGGAGGACCAACTGGGCAATCTTCGATTTTTGATGGTAAAGCCCTTTGATGTTCCAACATATGTAGAGTATGGTATTGCTGACATGGGAATTGTAGGGAAAGATGTTTTACTTGAAGTAAATAAAAAGGTGTATGAGCTCTTGGATTTGAAAATTGGGAAATGCTTTATTGCATTGGCAGGTCCAAAAGGTATGAGGGAAGAGCTTTTAAAAAAGCCAGAGAAGATAATAGCAACAAAATTTCCTAATATAACAAAAGAATATTTTGAAAATGTCCTTGGCGAAGATGTTCAAATAATAAAGCTCAATGGTTCTGTAGAGCTTGCTCCTATTTTAGGACTTTCTGACATGATAGTGGACATTGTTGAAAGTGGAAGAACTCTTAGAGAAAATGGACTTGAGGTGTATGAAAAGCTCTACGATATAAGTGCACGCTTGATTATAAACAGAGCAAGTCTTAAATTAAAGAGTGAGATAGAAGGAATTGTAAATTGTTTAGAAAGGATGATATTGCAGTGAAGATACTAAAAGATAAAAAAGAATTAGAACAATTTTTAAGCAATTTGGATTCTATTGATTATCAGGCCATTGAAGAAATAGAAGACAAAGTCAAAAAAATAATTACAGATGTGAAGTTAAAAAAAGATGAAGCTATTTTGAATTATACAAGACTTTTTGACTGCAAAGAATTTGAGCTTGAGGATTTGATTGTAAAAGAAGAAGAAATTGATAGAGCTTTTTTTGAATGTCAAAAAGAGGATGATAAATTTGTGCAAGCTTTAAAATTGGCTTATGAAAATATCTATCAGTATCACTTGAAGCAAAAAGAAGAGACTTGGCTTTTTACCAAAGATGATACAATCTTGGGTCAGATAGTGCGGCCGTTAGAAAGAGTTGGAATTTATGTACCAGGTGGTAATGGTTCATACCCTTCAACCGTTTTGATGAATTCTATCCCTGCAAAGGTAGCAGGTGTAAAGGAGATAATTATGGTAACTCCTCCAAACAGAGACAAGAAGATAAATAAATATACCTTGGCAGCTGCCAAGATATGTGGAGTAAACAAAATTTTTAAGGTTGGAGGAGCGCAAGCAATTGCTGCGCTTGCATTTGGGACAGAGCAGATTCCCAAAGTAGACAAGATTGTGGGACCAGGAAACATTTATGTTGCTATTGCTAAAAAAATCCTGTTTGGAAATGTGGACATTGACTCTGTTGCAGGTCCGAGTGAGGTTTTGATTATTGCAGACAGTTTTGCAAACCCAAAATATGTAGCAGCAGATTTGCTATCTCAAGCAGAACATGACACAATGGCAAGATGTATTTTAATAACAACTTCTCAAGACCTTGCCCTTGAGGTAAGTAAAAAAGTAGATGAGATGTTAAAAGAAAATCCAAACCAAATAGCTGCTCAGTCTGTTGAAAGAAATGGCGTAATAATAGTAGTTGAAGATTTAGATGATGCTGTTGAGATTGCAAATAGAATTTGTCCTGAACATCTTGAGCTTTGCTGTAAAAATCCAGAAGATTTGATCTTTAAAATAAAGAATGCAGGTGCAATCTTTGTTGGAGAATTTTCGCCTGAGCCAATTGGTGACTATATCGCAGGACCAAATCATGTGCTGCCTACATCTGGTACTGCTCGATTTTTCTCGCCTCTTGGCGTTTATGATTTTGTCAAAAGAATTAGTTTGATAAAATATTCGAAGGAACAATTTTTAAAGGATGCACCATTTGCAATTGAGATTGCACAAAAAGAAAGGTTTTTATTCCATGCAAACTCTTTGAAAGTGAGGTTAGAAGATGTTTAAAGCAAAATTAGCTTCATTTTCAAATTATTCAACACCTGTTTTTGACTGTATTGTGAAAGCAGATAGCAATGAAAATCTTTTAGACTATCCTGAGGATTTGGAAACTCTCATAATGGATGTTTTACAGAAAAGTATAAAAAACTTATGCTTCTATCCTGAGATGAATGCACAGCCTTTAAAAGAAGAACTTGCAAAATTTTATGGACTTGAAAGAGAAAACTTTATAATAGGAAATGGCTCAGACCAGCTTATTCAGCTCATTATCCAAGCCGCTTGTGAAAAGGATGATTTTATTTTCACCCTATATCCATCCTTTACGATGTATAAAATTACAGCTGAGCTATTTGATGTAAACCACAGTTTTTTAGACATTACACAAAATTGGGAAATTGATGTCGAGAAGGTTATTAAAAGGATAGGTCAAAACGACAAAATTAAAGTGGTTTTCATTGATACACCCAACAATCCAACAGGTATAGCATTAGAGCATGAAAAGCTCAAGCTGATTGTAGAGTCCTTTCCAGAAACATTAATTGTAATTGACAACGCATATGGTGAATACTGTGATATTGATTATCTGGATTTAGTCCTCAAAAATAAAAATGTGATACTATTAAAGACATTTTCTAAGATAGGATTTGCAGGAATAAGATGTGGGTATGCGATTGCAAACGAGAAGATTATTGAAAATTTACATAAGGTAAAGCCACCTTATAATGTAAATGCATTAACACAGCAAATTGCAATAACAGTATTGGAAAATTTTGATAAACTAAAAGATAACGTTGACATGATAAAAAGTGAAAGACTGAGGTTGACAAGAAGCTTACAGGGATTTTACTTCGTTTTGCCATCCCAAGCAAACTTTATATCAATAGTAGATGAGGAAGTTGACTATATCTTTGGCTATTTAAAAGAAAAAAAGATTCTCGTCAAGAAGTTTAATACGGGGGACAAAAAGCTTCTTAGAATTACATTGGGCAAACCCCATGACAATGATATAATATTAGAAAACCTTATCAATTACAAGAGAGGTAAATAAACATGAGCCCGCGCATTGCTGAGGTCCAAAGAAAAACTAAAGAGACAGACATCAAAATAGTTTTGAACATTGATGGGGATGGAGATTATAAAATCTCAACAGGTATAGGTTTTCTTGACCACATGCTACAGCTATTTTCCCATCATGGCAGGTTCAACATCCAGCTTGAGGCAAAAGGCGATCTTTATATTGACGACCATCACACAATTGAGGATGTGGGTATAGTATTAGGGCAGGCATTTTTAAAAGCCATTTCAGACAAAAGAGGTATAAAAAGGTATTCTCATATAATCTTGCCAATGGATGAAGCACTTATAATGGTTGCTATTGATATCTCTGGAAGACCTTATTTAGTTTTTGATGTAGAGTTTAAATTGCCAAAGCTTGGTGAAATGAACTCTCAAATGGTGGTTGAATTTTTCAGGGCGTTTGTTTCTTCTGCCAAGGTAACCCTTCATGTGAAAAAGATTTCAGGTGAAAATGACCATCACGTTTGTGAGGCAATTTTCAAAGCGTTTGGCAGAGTTTTAAAAGACGCTTGTACAATTGTTGATGACAAAATACCATCGTCAAAGGGAGTGCTATAAGTTTGAAAAGGATTTGTATTGTAGACTATGGAATGGGTAACTTGAGAAGTGTACAAAAGGCTTTCGAATACTTAGGATTTAGTACTATTGTCACTTCACACAAAGATGAAGTGGAAATGTATGAAGCAATTGTATTGCCTGGAGTAGGAGCATTTGATGTAGCTTATAAGAACCTTGAAAAACTTGACTTGGTTGAGGTTCTGAAAAGAAAGTTAAATGACGCAATTTTCCTTGGGATATGCTTGGGATATCAACTTCTTTATGAATTCAGTGAAGAGGGAAATTGTGAAGGGCTAAAGGTTTTAAAAGGCAGTGTAAAAAGGGTTCCTAAAAAGGACACTATAAAGATTCCTCATATGGGATGGAATAAAATAAAGGTAAAAAATAACTCAAAACTTTTAAAAGGGTTAAATGGACAGTATGTTTATTTTGTTCACTCATACTATGTTGACAACAAAGACAAAGAAATAGTCTCATCTACATGTGAACATGGGATAGAGTTTGACTCTTCTATTGAAAAAGGCAATGTCTTTGCAACCCAATTTCATCCAGAGAAAAGTGGTGAAGTTGGACTTGAAATCTTAAGAAATTTTGGGGGATTGATATGATTGTAATACCTGCTATAGACATAATTGATGGTAAGTGTGTAAGACTTACTCAAGGAGATTATAGTAGAGTACAAGAGTACAATTTAGACCCTGTCCAGCAGGCAAGGTACTTTGAAAAAGAAGGCGCGCGATACCTTCATGTAGTTGATTTAGATGGTGCAAAGAAAGGAAGTCCAGTTAATTTTGAAGTGATAAAAAGAATAAAAGAAACTACAAGTTTAAGTGTGGAATGTGGTGGAGGCATAAGAAATGAAAAGACAATAAATGATTACCTTTTGGCAGGGATTGATTATATCATTTTGGGTTCTATTATCTTTAAAAATCCTGAGTTTGTAGAAGACGTATTAAAGAAGTTTGGGAATGAAAAGTTTATAGCATCACTTGACTTTGAAGAAGGATATGTAAAGCTGTCTGGTTGGCAAGAAGGTACTGAGGTCTCAGTAAAGGATGGAATTAGGCAGATTAAAAAACTTGGTTTTCAAAGACTTATATATACTGATATTACGACAGACGGAATGTTAAAAGGTCACAACTTTGAAGCTGCAAAGTATATTCGAAGTCTATTTGATGGATTTTTAATCTCTTCAGGTGGGATTTCCTCAAACGATGATGTTTTGAAATTGAAAGATATAGGTGTTGATGGTGTAATTATAGGCAAGGCTCTTTACACAGGGCACGTTAAGTTAACTGAAATAATCAATTTAGTTTAAAAAGCAAAAAAGGAGAAGATGACTTATGGTTGCAAAGAGAATTATTCCTTGTCTTGATGTTAATAGAGGAAGAGTTGTGAAAGGTATAAATTTTATAAACCTTGTCGATGCAGGAGACCCTGTTGAATGTGCCCAAAAATATAACCAGCTTGGTGCAGATGAGCTTGTATTTTTGGATATTACAGCCTCACATGAAGAAAGGAATATAATGATTGATGTTGTAAAAAAGGTTGCAGAAAGAGTATTCATTCCTTTTACAGTAGGGGGTGGTATAAGGAATATAGAAGATATCCGAAATTTACTGTTGGCAGGCGCTGATAAAGTGTCAATAAACTCAGCAGCTGTAAAAAATCCTGATTTGATAAATGAAGCTACAAAAATCTTCGGCTCTCAGTGCATTGTTGTTGCAATAGATGCAAAAAGGTACAAAGATGGCTTTCATGTGTATATAAACGGGGGTAGAATTGATACAGGTCTTGATGCTATAAAATGGGCAAAAGAAGTGGAAAAAAGGGGTGCTGGTGAAATTCTTTTAACTTCAATGGACAGAGATGGTACAAAAGCTGGTTATGATTTAGAGTTAACAGAAGCTGTGTGCTCAGCTGTTAATATTCCTGTTATCGCTTCAGGAGGTGCTGGCAAACCTCGGGACTTTTTAGAAGTTTTCAAAGTGGGAGCTGAGGCAGCACTAGCTGCGTCAATTTTTCATTTTGGCGAGATTTTAATTAGTGATTTGAAGCAGTTTTTGAAAAATCATGATATTGAGGTGAGGACATAAAATGTTGGATTTATCAGTACTCAAATTTGACCAAAACGGACTTATTCCTGTGATTGTTCAAGATTTTAGGACAAATGAGATTTTGATGTTGGCTTACATGAACAAAGAGAGTATAAATCTTACCATTGAGACAGGATACATGCACTATTTTAGCAGAAGCAGGAATAAAATATGGAAAAAAGGTGAGACATCCGGAAATTTTCAAAAAGTAAAGGCGCTGTATCTTGACTGTGATGGTGATGCATTATTAGCAGTTGTTGAACAAACAGGTGTTGCGTGTCATACTGGAAATAAGACTTGCTTTTTTACAAACATTTTTGGAGAAGACAAGAAAAGTGAAGTTGATATTCTATTTAAACTGATTGAAACAATCAATGACAGAAAGAAAAATAAGGTCGAAGGTTCATACACCTGTTATTTGTTTGAAAAAGGTCTTGACAAAATACTCAAAAAGGTTGGCGAAGAGGCAACAGAGGTAGTAATAGCTGCTAAGAATGGCTCAAAGGAAGAAGTCATATATGAAATTTCAGACCTTATTTATCATTTAAGTGTGCTTCTTTCCTATTTTGATATGGAGTGGACTGATATATTCAAGAGTTTAGAACAGAGAAGAAAGTAGTTAAATTTTTTAAAACTTTGGATTTTTTCTGTTTTAAAACCTGAAAAATATTGTATAATATAAATGTTAAAGTTTATTATTTTGCTTCAAGGAGGGGTTTAAAAATGCAGAGATTTGCAGTAGTTATGGCAGGTGGTGGCGGTACAAGGTTCTGGCCTTTATCAAGAAGTTCATCACCTAAGCAGTTTTTAAACCTCTCTGGAAATGACATATTAATCAATGAAACTATTGATAGAATATCCAAGATAATTCCAAAGAAAAATATATTTATTGTGACAAATATAAACCAGAAAGAGATGATAGAAAAGGTTTTAGATAACGAGGTTGATAGGAACAATATCATCTATGAGCCAATAGGTAAAAATACAGCTGCGTGTATTTTATATGCAGCGCTTAAGATTAAAAAGCTACATGAAGATGGAATAATGTGTGTGTTCCCTTCTGACCACTATATAAAAGACAATGAAGGTTTTGCTGAGGTTTTAAATAACTGCATTGAGATAGCTGAAAAAACTGATAAGCTAATAACAATTGGAATTAATCCAACATTCCCCTCAACTGGATATGGTTATATCAAGTTTGACAAAGACTCGCAAGACAAGTATGACAAAAAAGCATATGAGGTTTTAGAATTTGTTGAAAAACCGTCATTTGACAAGGCAAAGGCTTATATAAAAAGTGGAAATTATCTTTGGAATAGTGGGATGTTTGTATGGAAACTTGATACAATTATCCAAAACTTTAATAGATTTTTGCCAAGGATCTACAATAAGTTTTACTCTATCTATGAATACCTTTGGACAGAAGATGAATTCAAATATGTAAGTGAAATATACCCGACTTTGCAGGATATCTCAATTGACTATGGTATAATGGAAAGAGCAGATGAGGTTGTTGTTGTACCAGGAGATTTTGGGTGGAATGATGTTGGCTCATGGGACTCCTTAGGTGCAATTTTCCCACCAGATGAGGATGGAAACATTATCAAGGCGCTGCATGTTGGTATAGATACGCGAGACTGTATAATTTATGGGAACAATAGACTTATTGCTACAATCAATGTTTCAGATGTTATTATTGCAGAGACAGAGGATGCTGTTTTAGTTTGTGCAAAAAACAGAGCTCAGGATGTCAAAAAAATTGTTGAGATGCTCAAAGAAAAGAAACTGGACAAGTTTATATAAAATAAGAAAGGCGGTCTTGCATGTCTAACAATACAAAAAAGATTACAAAAGCTACTTTTTTGGTAGTATTGGCAACAATACTGTCGAAGATATTTGGATTTTTGCGGGAAGTTGTTTTAGGGGCATTTTATGGAACAAGTTTTAAATTAGATTCACTGATTGCTGCCCAGCTATTGCCGGGCGTTTTTTTTGCAAGTATATTGGCTTCATTTTCGACAACATTTATACCAATTTACAATGAAATAGTAGTAAAAGAAGGAAGAGAAAGAGCAAATAGGTTTGTAAATAAAGCCCTTTTTTTAATTGTTGTTTCTGCTCTCTTTATTGCAATCATTGGCTGTATTTTTTCACCTTTCATAGTTGATATAATATTTAAGGGTTTTGATTTGCAAAAAAAGCAGCTTACTTCACAGCTTATGAGGATTACTTTCTTTTATATAATTTTTTTAGGCGCTAATTATATATTCCAGGGGTTCCTCCAGTCAAATGAAAATTTTGTTGTTCCAGTATTGGTAGGACTACCTTTTAATGCAATAATCATTCTTTCTGCTTTCTTCAAAGATTTGTTCGACATATACGCTGTTGCAATTGCCTTTGTCTTAGGATATTTTTCAATGGTGTTGTTTCAAATACCTTTTGCCAAGAAAAAAGGCTACAAATGGAAACTTGATTTTAATATAAACGATGAATATATACGAAAAATGTTTAAACTTGTCTTACCAGTTTTTATTGGTTCATCTGTGATGTCATTAAACTCATTTGTGGATAGGTATTTAGCTTCGTATTTGCAAGAAGGGAGTATTTCAGCATTAAACTATGCTGATAAACTAAACGGTTTAGTTTATGGTATCTTTAGTGCCTCGATTTCTGCCGTTATTTATCCTTATCTATCACGATTTTTTTCAAGTAGCCAAAAAGAAGAGTTTAAAAAGTATTTGATACTCTCAATTAACTCTCTAATTTTGATAATGATTCCAATTACATTTGGAGTTTTTATTCTGAGCAATGAAATAGTCCAAGTTGTCTACGAAAGAGGAGCGTTTAATAAAAAGTCCACCTACCTTACAAGTGGCGCACTTATGTTTTTTTCCTTAGGATATTTAGGGTATGCAGTAAGAGATATACTTAGCAGAACATTTTATTCAATCCAGGATACACTAACACCTATGAAAAATGGAATATTGGCTGTTGCTGTCAACATTATTTTAAATGTAATTCTTGTGAGGTTTTTGCAGCATAGAGGTTTGGCTCTTGGGACAAGTATTGTCGCATATGTCTCAGTTTTTTTACTTTTAAGAAGCTTAATTGAGAAAATAGGAAAGATAGATTTAAAAAATTCATTAATTGTCCTTTTAAAAGCAATTTTTGCATCAATGTGTATGTTAATAGCAATTATTTTCACAAAGAGATTTGTATATCTAACAACACCTCATTTGTTTTTAACACGCACAATAAATTTAGCACTCCAGATATTTTGTGGAGTAGTGTCATACTCAATTGTGATTTATGCTTTAAAAGTCAATGAAGTCAAGTGGCTCTTTGAAAACTCAAAACTTGTGTTAAGCAAATTCAGAGATTTAGTTGCAAAATGACAACATCTAAATATCTGCCAAATTTATAACCTACACTATAGAGTTTCCCAACCTCAACAAATCCTAAGGATTTGTGCAAGTTAAGACTTGGTTGATTTTCAGCACAAATTTTGGCAATGATATTTTTAAATCCATTTTCTCTTGCCTTTTCAATCAAAAATTTTAAAAGCATTTTGCCAATACCTTTACCTCTGTGAAGATGGTTGATATATATAGAATCTTCTACAGTAATAGAATATCCCTCTTTATCAGAAAAAGGTGATAGACAACCATAACCAATTATAAATTTTGAACTATCTTCAACTACATAAATTGGGTATTTAAAACTGTGTAGGTCAAAGAATTTTAAAAAGTCCTCGGTAGATTTTGGCCGAGTATCAAATGTTGAGGATGAGTTTAAAACTTCGTAGTTATAAATTGATAAAATTTGTGGTATGTCAGAGATTGTAGCTTTCCTGATAATCATTTTTAAATCTCCTCCTTTTTTCAATCATTTTTAATTATCCAATAAAACAAATAGGGAGTGAACAAAGATTACAAGAACACAAAAGGCAATATACGTAATAAAAAAACTTTTAGAGATTTATCCAGAACCAAAGTGTACCTTAGATTATAATAAACCATATGAGCTTTTAATAGCAACAATTTTAGCAGCTCAGAGTACTGATGAACGTGTAAATAAGATAACGCCTAAGCTTTTTAAAAAGTATCCTTCTCTTGAACAGTTTGCAAATGTTGATTTGGAAGAGTTGGAAAGAGATATAAAACCTGTTGGATTTTATAAAAACAAAGCAAAAAGTATAAAAGAAACGGCAAGGATTCTTATCGAAAAATACAATGGCATGTTGCCGAACAACATTGAAGAGTTGACAACGCTAAAAGGTGTGGGGAGAAAAACAGCAAATGTAATAATGGCAAACATCTTTGGAGTACCTTCAATAATAGTTGACACACATTGTATGAGACTTTCAAACAGAATTGGTTTTGTGAAAAGCAAAGATCCTGATAAGATAGAGTTTGAACTGAGAGAAATAATTCCTTATGAAATGTATACTATATTTAGCAATCTCATGGTTTATCATGGAAGAGCTATATGTAGAGCAAGAAAACCTAAGTGCGGTGAATGCATTATAAACAATGTATGCGACTTTTACAAGGCTCAAAGCCATTTTTGAGCCTTGTTTTTTTTGTATTTTTTAAGGTGAATATGGGGATAATATGTAAATAGTCAATTAAAAATAGAAGATTGAAAAAGGGGGAAAAATAAACATGAAAGTAGGAATTCCAAGCAGCTTTTGTTATATAGGATTGGAAAGATTTTTGGTTGATTTTCTTTCAAAAATATCAAATGACTTAGAGATTGTTATTTCTGGGTCTACAACAAATGAGATGGTAGAGCTTGGACTACAAAATAGTATAGAAGAGATTTGTATTCCTGCAAAGTTGCTCATTGGTCATGTTGAATACTTGGCAAAATACAAAAAAGTTGATACTATTTTACTACCACGGCTGACCTCACTTAGGTATAGAACATATTCATGTCCAAAAATTATCGGAATTCCTGACTTAGTAAAGACACATTATACTAACATGAAGATAATCTCACCAGAGCTAAACTTAAGAAATGGAATGTCTTATGTAAATGATTTTTTAGTGGAACTGGGCAACTATTTTACAAATGATAAAAGACAATTGAAAAAGATTTTGGAATATTTTGTTAATTACAAGCTTTTGGAATATTTGCCACCAATTGTAGAGGAGAAAAAGAATATTTTAGTCTTAGGGCACAGTTACGTCATCTTTGACAGTAATCTCAACAAAGGAATTCTGCAAATTATAAAGTCAAGTGGCTACAATCCAATCTATCCTTTGTACACACACATTTCAGATAAAAACATAGCCCTTGAGTTACCAAAACCTCTCTTTTGGTCTACAGCCCAAGACATTTACGAATATTTTTACTGGGCTAAAAAGAATTTAACATTGGATGGAGTTATATATCTTATGACCTTTGGGTGCGGAATAGATTCAATTTTAGAGGAGTTGATTAGAAGAAGATGCAAGGTATTGAATTTACCTTATCTTTGTATTACTTTAGATGAACATTCTGCCAATGTCGGAATTCAGACAAGAATAGAAGCTTTCATTGACATGATTGAATGGAGGAGAGAGGATGAAAATTACATTTCCACACATGGGTAATCTTTATATGGTTGCAAAACCACTTTTTGAAGAGCTTGGATTTGAAGTTATTGTCCCACCATTAAATAGCAGGAAAACTCTTGAGATTGGGAAAAAATACTCACCTGAATTTATATGTGTGCCGTTTAAACTCAACATAGGAAACTTTGTTCAGGCAGTTGAAATGGGTGCTGATACAATTGTGATGTTTGGTGGATGTGGTCCATGCAGATTTGGATACTATGGTGCACTTCAAAAGGAGATTTTAAAAGACGTGGGATTTGACGTTCAGATGATTATCATTGAACCACTTTATTATGGAATTGAAAGGTTTTTATCTGAAGCAGGGAAAGTCTTTGCAAGGAAAAATTTAATTGGAATTTTGCCAAAAATCTATAGCTTAGCAAAGATGGTCGATATGATTGAAAAAAGGGTGCATTTTTTAAGACCGAGGGAAATGGTAAAGGGAAGTGTGGATAAAATATACAACCGGTTCAGAAAAGAGGCTTTGAAAACGAAAGGCATTGAACAAATGAGAAGGTTAATAGAGACAACCAATATTCTTTTAGATAATGTGTATAGGGTAAATGAGAATGTAAAAAAGGTTGGAATTGTAGGAGAGATATATACTATAATAGACGACTTTGCAAATCTCAATATTGAGAAGAGAATAGGCGATATGGGGTATGAAGTGGAGAGAAATTTATACATTTCATATTGGATTGACACTCATCTAATATATCCATTGATAAGAAAAAAAGACCCAATTGTAAAAAGATATTCAAAAGACATAATGGAAAATTTAATTGGTGGTCATGCAAGAGAGACAATTGCCTACACTAAATGGTTTGAAAATGGAAATTTTGCTGGTATTGTTCATATCTTTCCACTCACATGTATGCCAGAGATAATAGCAAAGTCTGTATTGGTTAATCTCAAAAATGAACTAAAGGTACCTCTTTTGCACATCGTTGTGGATGAAATAGAAAGTGATGTGGGGCTAAATACGCGTTTAGAGGCCTTTTTAGATTTAATTGAGTCAAGGAGTGATAAAAGTGGAGAGGCTAAACTGCTTTCTTGGAATTGATATAGGTTCTGTAAGTACAAATGTGGTATTGCTTGATGAAAATAGCAATATTGTAGAAAGTATATATGTAAGGACAGAAGGCAGACCAATTGAGATTTTACAAAAAGTGCTTGTACAGATTTATCAAAAGTTTGGTGAGAGGTTAAAAATTTCAGGAGTTGGAACAACAGGGTCTGGTCGCAATCTCGCTGCCATAATGATAGGAGCAGACACTGTAAAGAATGAGATTACAGCACATGCCAGAGCAGCAATTCACTTTATTCCAAATGTGAGAACAATAATTGAGATAGGTGGACAGGATTCAAAGATAATTTTAGTAAAAAACGGGATTGTAGTTGACTTTGCAATGAATACTATCTGTGCTGCAGGGACAGGTTCATTTTTAGACAGGCAGGCAGAGAGGTTAAACATTCCTATTGAAAGGCTTGGGGAGATAGCAATAAAATCTAAAAATCCTGTGAGGATTGCGGGAAGGTGTGCTGTGTTTGCAGAATCTGACATGATTCACAAACAACAGCTCGGACATCTTTCGGAAGATATTCTTTTTGGACTTTGTTTAGCGCTTGCACGGAATTATATCTCAAATGTTGCAAAAGGTAAAACAATTGAAGAACCTATTATATTTCAAGGTGGAGTTGCTGCAAACATCGCAATGAAAAAGGCGTTTGAACAGGTTTTGCAAAAAGAGATTGTTGTTCCTCAGTATTTTAATGTCATGGGAGCAATAGGTATAGCCCTTTTAGCGAAAGAGAAGACAAAGGGGCTTATAAGTAACTTTAAGGGGTTTGATTGTATCAACAACAGTAAGTTTGAAACAAGGGGATTTGAATGCAAAGAGTGTTCTAATTACTGTGAAGTTGTAGAATTTTACAGCAATAATAACTGGGTTGCCACGTGGGGTGACAGGTGCCAGAGATACTCAAGTAGCAAAAATCACCATGTTGAAAAGTCGAAGAATCTGTGATATATTTAAATTAGAAAAGAAAGTAGCTCAAAAAGGAACTCTGCCGTGTGCGTTACAAGATGGTGAAGTTCCAGGCCAACACCATCATAAAAGGGAATCCGGAGTCCAATAGTGGCGCATAGGCTTCCCACCCAAGATTTTGCTTGGGTGACAAACAGGAAGTAATGCAAAGCTATTGGCAGGATACCCACCTGCTGAGGCAGGGTCTGGGAAACTCCCTGAGGACGGCATGGTGGAGTTCCTCACAAAAAGAAAAGAAAGTGCACAAAGGCCCATAAATTGAAATGGGTCTTTTATTTTTATCTTAATTCTCACTTTGGAATTTGAAAGGAGAGTTAAAGTGGATATAGCGGATATATTTCAAAGGACAATGATGCTAATAGGAGAGGATGGATTCAAGAAATTGTCAAATGTAAACATTGCTGTGTGTGGTCTTGGGGGCGTTGGAAGTTTTGCTTTTGAAGCGCTTGTAAGATGCGGAATACAAAATTTTGTTATAGTCGACAAAGATGCAGTTTCTCTTTCAAATTTAAATAGACAGTTAATAGCTACCTTATCAAATATAGGAAGACCAAAGGTTGATATTGCATATGAAAGAGCTTTAAATATAAATCCTTTTGTCAATGTAATTAAGGTTCAGAAGGAAATTAACCCAGAAAATGTTGAAGAGCTGTTTGGCCCTGTAAAGATAGATTACATAATTGACGCAATTGATGATGTCCATGCTAAGATTGCTTTGATTAAATTTGCAACTTCGAGAGGGATAAGAATTATAAGTAGCATGGGCATGGGGAATAGGTTAAATCCATCTTTACTTAGAATTTCTGATATCTACTCTACAAAAAACTGTCCACTTGCTAAAAAGATTAGAAGTATACTTAGAAAGGAAGGAATAAAAAAACTAAAAGTGGTCTATTCTGAAGAAAAGCCTCTCAAGCCTGATTACAAGTTTTTAAGAGAAAAGACACAAAAAGCTCATGTGCCAGGCAGTATTTCATTTGTTCCGCCTGTTGCTGGCTTTTTAATGGCTTATGAAGTTGCGAAGGATATACTTGGATGGTAAACAATTGGTTGTGCAAAGAGCTGTTTTTTGTGTTAAAATATCAAAAAGGGATTGTAAGAATGGAGGATACATAAAAACCATGAATTCCTATAAATTTGCAAGAACATTTAGAGGATTTAAACCAAGTTCTGTAATTGAATATCTAAGTAACCTTGAGAGTAAGTACGAAAAGGAAATAAAAGAAAAACAAAAGACAATTGAAGAGCTTCAAAGAGAAAATGATGAATTAAAAAAGAAGCTGGGCAAGCTTGAAGAGGAGTTTTCAAAGTTAAATGAACAAAAGATTAAAATTGCAGAGCTTTTGATTATTGCACAAGAAAAGGCAGAGAGTATTGTGTCAAAGGCTATAGAAGAGGGAGAAAATAAAAAGAAAGTACTGCTTGAGGAGATTGAAGAGCATGAAAAGACATTACAAGGTTTAAAAGAAGAAATAAAAAGGATAAAGAGCGAGCTTCAGTCTGTTATAAGCAAATTTGAAGATGAAATCGAAAATAAAGGATAAAAAGAGGAGAGTTCAGATAAGACATTTTGAACTCTCCTCTTTTGCATATTGTTTTCCTACTTTTCATAAACTTACTGTAGAAAAAAATTATTATAAAGAGTGTAAGATGATAAAAGTTTTTAATATCTCGAAAATAGTAAGATTAATGCTTTATTTTATTTTGATAGTCCTGCTTGCAAGCTGTATTTACATCTACTCAGAAGTTGCAATAGAAGTTACAAACCAGAAAAGACTCCTTCCCATCTATTGCGTTGCAAGAAGTGATAAAAAAATTGCAATTACATTTGACGCTGCTTGGGGTAATGACGATACAAAAGATCTTCTCAAGATTTTAAAACAGTACAATGCAAAAGCTACCTTTTTCTTAGTGGGTTTTTGGGTTGAAAGATATCCAAAGGATGTACTCGAGATTTATAGAGAGGGACATGAGATTGGAAGCCACTCTGACAAACACTTACACATGTCTAAGCTCTCAGAAGCAGATATTGTAAAAGACATAAAAAGTTGTGAAGAAAAGATTTTAAAGGTAATTGGCAAAAGACCCTCTGTATTCAGACCACCCTATGGCGAGTATAACAATACTCTCATCAAAACTCTCTCTTCGCTGGGTTATTATGTTATTCAGTGGGATGTTGATTCACTTGATTGGAAAGATTTACCTGCAAATGAGATTGCTCAAAGGGTATTAAAGAGAGTAAAGAGTGGTTCAATCGTTTTATTTCATAATAACGCAAAAAACACAAAGTATGCACTTCCAAAGATACTAAGTGAGCTTTCAAAAGGTGGATACCAGTTTGTTACAGTTTCTGAATTAATCTACAAAAGCAACTATTATATTGACCACCAGGGAATACAAAGAATATTAGAAAATGGAGTTAATAATTAGAATTATAGTGGTAACACTAATATATACATCATCTACTGATGGAGAAACATAATGACAAAGTTATTTGTACTGTGCAACAATCCAAAAATAAAAGATGTATTTAAGAATAACTTTGTTGATATTATCAAAAAAAGGGGTAAAAAAATATTAGAGATAGATTTATCAAAAAACAAAGGGAAAAAGGCAAATCTTGGATCTATGGTATCTGAACTTGAATTACTTTTTGATTATATCATCTTATACTCAACTTGTACAGAGCAAATTGCTAAGATCTGTGATTTAATAGTTGTTTTACAAAATGAGCTTTTAGTTGGATTGTCAAGCGTTTTAAATAAAAATCATGTTGTTTTATTATTTGTAGATAATACAGTTTATAAAAATCTTAAAGATCTCAATTCAAAGATTATAGATATTGGTTTTTCGCCGAAGAATACTGTGAACATTACTCATTTGGACTATGAAAATGATAGTAAAGTGACTTTCAACTTATTTTTCCAAAGGGCTATTGAAGATGTTCAAGGAAATTTTATTGTTGAGAAAGAGGTTAAAGAAAACTGTCCACAAATATTAGAAGATGAATTACTTTATGTTTATCCACTTATTACTACATTGAAGGTTTTATTTCTATTAATTTGAAAGTCTAAAAATGCACTTTTTTGAATAGTATAAAAATAAACTAAAAAATACGAAGGGATGAGATGAATATGCCTCAAAATCCTTTAGATAATAATAGAGTTTACTTATGTGGCAAGGTAGCAACTTCACTTAATTTTAGTCATGAAAGTTTTGGTGAAAAATTTTTCACATTTAAGCTTGAAGTACCAAGGCTTTCTCAGCAAAGGGATGTATTGCTTGTTACAGTTTCAGATAGGCTTTTGATTAATGTCAAACTTGATGAAGGAAACCTTATAGAAGTAGTTGGGCAGTTTAGGTCTTATAATAATCCTTCAAATGTTGGTAATAGGCTTATTCTCACTGTTTTTGCAAGAGATATTAAAAATGTAGAAACTATTGACCCTACCAAAAATATAAATGAGATATTCCTAAATGGGTATGTATGTAAAAAACCTCAATATAGAACAACTCCATTGGGCAGAGAGATAACAGACATATTACTGGCTGTGAACAGGCTTTACGGCAAATCAGATTATATTCCATGTATTGCTTGGGGTAGAAATGCAAGATATGCAAGCACCTTCCAAATAGGAGATAATATAAGGGTATGGGGAAGAGTCCAGAGCAGAGATTATCAGAAGAAATTGGAAACTGGTGAGGTTGAGACAAGAACTGCTTATGAGGTGTCTATATTCAAACTTGAAAAGGTGGAAAATGAACAATAAAAAAGTTAGGTGACTTTAAAACAGCCCTTTTTAATATGGATATTCTCATAAAAATGTGATAAAATCTTAAAAAGTGACAAAAGAGAATAAAGAGGTGTATTTATTGAATCTTCCAAATCTACTTACTATTTTGAGATTTTTTTTGATACCTCTTTTTGTTTTAGTTTTTTTCTCAAGCCTTAAATACAACTATCTGATAGCAATAGGGATATTTTTAATCTCAGGCATAACTGATGTGTTAGATGGGTTCATTGCTCGTCGTTATAATATGGTAACAAAGTTTGGAAAACTTTTTGACCCTTTAGCTGATAAACTTATGATACTTAGTGTCTTGTGGTGCTTGGCTTATAAAGGCTATATTCATTCCATTATTTTTTACATTGTGTTATTTAAAGAACTTTTTATGATTATTGGCTCGGTTATTTTATATGGCAAGATAAAGATTGTTGTTTCAGCTAACATATATGGCAAGATTGCTACTGTTTTGTTCTACGTTGCTATAGTCTCTCTTCTTTTAAATATAAAAATGTCATTTTACATTTTAATAGTAGCCGTTATATTTGCGATATTTGCTCTTATAATGTATACTGTGAAGTATGTAAGTGAATATAAAAAGCTTAAGAGCACCTCCAATGAATAAGAAATTAACAAACGTGAAAAGCTACAAATAGGGAGGTGCTTTTGTTATGAGTGAAAAGAGAGAGAGAAGATATACAAGCTGGCTTGGCATCATAGTGAGGTTTGTTGTTACTTCTTTTATGGTACTTTTAATGCAAATACTCTATCCAAATTTTGTTTTTAGCAACTGGATGGTTGGAATAGCTTTAATTGTTGCAATATCTGTGGTAACATATATAATTGAAAGGGTTACTACATTGTACAGAACACCGATAGGAAGAGGGATTATTGCTTTTTTGGCAACTTTTGCTATCTTATATTTTGCCAATATGTCAGTTCCTGGAATAAAAGTACCTTTTGTTGCAAATTTGATAACCTCGTTTGTCGTTGGAATGTTTGATATCTTTTTACCTGATAGAGTGTTTTGATTTTGACGAAAAGGGGGTCTTTTGTTTGAAAATAGGAAAAATTCCAATCGAAATATTAAAAGAACATGTATTCAACCAAAATACCCCAAGAAGTGATATTCTACTTTCTCCAAATATTGGAGAAGATTCTGCAGCAGTTGATATTGACAGGGAGATTGCAGTTATTACAATGGATCCAATTACAGCTGCTGATAGTATGAGTGGCTACCTTTCAGTGGTTGTGGTTTGCAATGATTTGGCTGCAGCAGGTGCTGAGCCAATAGGAGTGCTTTGTACAATACTCGTGCCACCAGAAAGCAGCCAAGAAGAGTTTATTCAAATTTTACACGAGATAAGAAAGGCTTGCAAAAGGTTCAACATATGTCTTTTAGGTGGTCACAGTGAGGTATCGCCTATTGTAACAAAGCCATTGATTGTATCCACGGGTTTTGGTAAGGTCCAAAAGGATATGCTCATTTCCACAAGCAAAGCAAAAGTAGGTGATAAAATTGTCATTACAAAAACATTGGGAATAGAAGGCACATTTATACTCTATAATAAAGAAAAAGAAAAGCTTAAAACAATTCTTACTCCAGAGGAAGTTTCAGAAATAAAGAATTATATCAACAAGCTAAGTGTAATTGAAGAAGGTTTGGTTGCAAGAAAATACGCAAGTTCTATGCATGATATCACTGAAGGTGGTCTTATTGGAGCAATTTATGAGGTTTGCAAGGCTTCAAAAAAAGGCGCAAGAATCTATGAGGAAAAGATTGTGTTGAGTAGCAGTGTTAAGAAGGTTTCTTCTTTTTATAATTTAAATCCGTATAAGCTTATGTCAAGTGGAAGCATGCTGATTACTACTGATAAAGAAAATGAGCTAATCTATGAGCTCAAGGAGAAAGGGATTGATTGCTACGTTATTGGAGAGATTGTTGAAGAACCAAAAATAGAGTTTATAAGTTCAAGTGGAAAGATTACACTTATAGATGAACTACCAATTGATGAAATCTATAAAGTGGTGTAAAAGGGGTAGGAATGAAATGAAGATATTAGTGATTGATGATGATGTAAAGATTTGTGAGGTTATTAAACTGTATTTAGAAAAAGAAGGTTTTGAAGTTGTAATTGCTCACAACGGTAGCGACGGTATAAATATGTTCAAGCACGAAATGCCTGATTTGGTGATACTGGATATTATGCTCCCTAAAAAAGATGGGTATGAGGTGTGTAGAGAACTCAGAAAAATTAGTAACATTCCAATTATAATGCTCACTGCGAAAGGTGAAACATTTGATAAAGTGTTGGGTTTAGAGCTTGGTGCAGATGATTATATTGTCAAGCCATTTGACCCAAAGGAGCTCATTGCAAGAATAAAGGCTGTGTTAAGAAGGACTCAAGGTGAAGTGAATGAGGAAAAGGTGGTTGTTTATCCTAACCTTACGATCAATTTAACTACATACGAGGTAAAGCTTGAGGACAAGATTATAGAGATGCCGCCAAAAGAGATAGAACTTTTATATTTTTTAGCATCTCATCCTAATAAGGTATTTACACGTGAGCAGCTTCTTGATCATATATGGGGTTATAACTTTATGGGCGATACCAGAACAGTAGATGTTCATATTAAAAGGATTAGGGAAAAGATAGAAAAAGACAAATATCCTTGGCGTATAAAGACTGTTTGGGGTGTGGGGTATAAATTTGAAATTTAAATTTACCTCAGGGATGTGAATTAAGTTGAAATCTATATACTTTAAGTTTGTTATTATCTACACAATTATAATTGTCATGGGTTTTTTAATCTTTGGGACAATACTTAACAATCTTACAGAAAATTATTTTATATCACAAAAACAGACTCAGCTTGTCCGTGAAGCTGAAAAGATTGCAACAGGTCTTGCTCTTTGGTATATCACAGGCTTTTTAGAAAAGGATAGGCTCAGATTTGAGATAAATTTTTTACGTGACTATTTAAATGCTTCAATATTGATGATAAACAGAAATGCAAATGTTGTATTGAATTCAGATGAAGAGGTCTTTATATATGATTCAATTCTTCAAAGGATTAGAGATAAGGTTTTCAGTGGTAATATCGCTGTTGAGAAGACATTGATAGGGGCTATTGTGAAAAAAGAATATCTTATAATTGGGTATCCTGTTGTAATAAATAATCAAGTGGTTTCTGGACTTTTGCTTATCACATCAACAGATGATATTCGACAAACCCTTAGGATGTACAATAGAATAATATGGCTTATTACATTGTTTGAGGTAATTCTCGTTCTGATTATAACGTATGCTCTGACACAAAGAATTATCACTCCAATAAAAAAGCTTGCAAGTGTCTCAAGAAAAATTGCAGAAGGAGATTTTTCAGAAAAGATTCCTATGCCGCTCAACAGCAATGATGAGATTGGGGAGCTTATTGCCTCTTTTAATTACATGACAGAAAAGTTAGAGAATTTAGAGATGATGAGAAAAAGTTTTATCTCAAATGTCTCTCATGAGCTCAGGTCTCCGCTTACCTCTATAAGAGGGTTTATTGAAGGTATACTTGACAGGACAATCCCTGATGACAAAAGAGATTTTTATTTAAACTTAGTGAGAGAAGAGGTTATAAAACTTAACAACTTAATAAACCAACTCTTAGAATTGTCAAGACTTGAATGGGGAAAGATAAATTTAAATTTGAGTACATTTAAGATTTACTCTGTTGTGGCAGAAGAACTGATTAAGTTTGAACAGCGAATTGAAGAGAAGAAGATAGAGGTATTTTTAGAAGTGGATGAAAATCTTGTAGTAAAAGCAGATAGGGATTTGATTAGCAGGGTAATTCACAACCTTTTGGACAATGCAATAAAGTATAATAAAGTTGGGGGGAAGATATATATATATTCCGAAGTTGAAAATGGCAAAGCATATATCACAATTCAAGACACAGGCATTGGTATTCCTGAGAAACTTCAAAAACTCATATGGGAGAGGTTTTACAAGGTTGATGAGTCACGAAGTCTTGAAAAGGGCGTAGGTTTGGGACTTTCTATAGTAAAGGAGATTATAAAGCTCCATAAGCAGAATATCTGGGTTGAAAGTGAAGAGGGTGTGGGTACAAAATTTACGTTTACCCTTGATTTAAAATAATTTTTATTATTTGTTAACAGTTCGTTAAAAATTTTTTCAAAAACAAGAGGTAAAATTATAAGTGAAAAATAAAGTATAAGAGGTGAGGATAAGATGTCTGATAAATTTGATTTCGAAACCCCAAATTATCAACCTTCATACAGTCCTATTAACTTTGAAATTCCAAGGACTATAAAGAAAAAGAAATCATTAAAAGGGTACTTATTTGCAGGCTTCATTGGCGGTTTGATTGGTGCACTATTAGTTTCAATAATATTTATGGGATATTTTGGTGTTAACTTTGCTAACTTCAAAAACAATATAAACTCAACTATAAGCGGTCTTAACTTGGAGACTTCAAATAATTCAGCACCTATTACAAGGACTGTTGTTTTGAATTCTGGCAACGACTCATTTGTCACGGATGTTGCAAAAAAAGTTGGTCCAGCAGTTGTGGGAATAAAGAACAAAGGCACAGCATACAACTGGTGGACTGATGAGACACAAGAGGTTACAATTGGTGAGGGTTCAGGTGTTATTATAAGCAAAGATGGTTATATTGTGACAAATAACCATGTTGTATCGGGTGCAAGCAGCATTTCGGTAATTCTATCAGGTGAAAAGGAAGTTCCAGCAACAATTGTTGGAACAGATGCACTCAGTGACATTGCAGTTGTAAAGATTGACCCAAAATATGTAACATCTGTTGCACCACTTGGGGACTCTTCAAAGGTAAAAGTTGGTGAGTTTGTTGTTGCAATAGGAAATCCATTGGGTCAGGAGTTTGCTGGTACTGTTACATTCGGTGTTGTAAGTGCTGTCAATAGAAAGCTTGACATGGGGAATGGTGTACAAATACCCTTGATACAAACCGATGCGGCAATAAACCCAGGAAACAGTGGTGGAGCACTTGTAAATAGCAGTGGACAGGTAATAGGCATAAACACTGCTAAGATATCTCAAACAGGCGTTGAGGGAATGGGGTTTGCTATACCAATCAACTATGTAAAGCCAATTGTAAATGATTTGATTAAATACAAGAAGGTTTTAAGGCCAACAATAGGTATATCTGTTATGGAGTACTACGACAGAGCTGGAAATATAGTAGGTTTATATATCTCAAAAGTATATTCAGGTACAGGTGCAGCAAAGGCAGGACTTAAAGAGGGAGATTTGATACTTCAGATAGATGGCAAAAAAGTAACCACATTTTCAGATATTCAATCAATACTTTCTACTCATAAGATTGGAGATGTGATTACTATAAGGGTATTGCGTGATGGACAGACAAAAGATTTTAAAGTAACTCTTGGTGCACCAATAAGTACAAACGATTAACAATAGGTGAATAACAAATTACCAAAAAGAGATCATCATCTCCTCGGATGATGGTCTCTTTTTTTGTAAATAATCATTCCGAATATTATAAGTAACTTTTTTAAATTTGTTCACAATTTATTATTGACACCAAGGTAACTACTCTGATAATATGTATTTGTAATATCCAAACATTCGGATTTATAATTATAAAAATGTTCGAAGAAAGGTGGTATGATTTGTGTTAGAAAACTTTTTTAAATTGAAAGAAAGAAAAACTGATGTCAAAACAGAAGTGATAGCTGGTTTTACAACGTTTATAACAATGGCTTACATAATATTTGTCAACCCGTCAATCCTCAGCACAACAGGTCTTGACAAGCATGCAGTGTTTTTTGCAACATGTATTGGGGCTGCAGTTGGTACACTTATAATGGCGCTTTATGCAAATCTTCCATTTGCTTTGGCACCGGGAATGGGGCTTAATGCATTTTTCACATATACGGTGGTCCTTCAGATGAAATACACTCCTCAACAAGCCCTTGCTGCGGTGTTTATATCAGGTATAATATTTATAATCATCACTTTAATGGGATTACGACAAGCAATTATAAGATCAATTCCTATTTCTCTAAAACATGCCATGACGGCAGGCATTGGCTTATTCATTGCATTTATAGGTTTTATAAATTCAGGTATAGTAGTGATTGATACAGGAACAAAACTGCCCAAGTTTGGTGACTTTACAAGTGCTTTTAAACCCCTTAGCAATAATCCTGAATTGAATCAAGCAATAATAACCTCACGAGGGGCTTTGCTGGCACTTTTTGGCTTATTGTTAATTGGTGTGTTACTCGCTCGAAAAGTAAAAGGTTCAATAATAATTGGAATAATAGTAACAACAATTTTAAGTTTTCCACTTAAATTAGTAGATTTATCTAAATTTACATTTACCTTAGATGCTTTCAAATTAAAGGTTTTTAATTTTGATTTTAAGGGATTATTTGCTGCTCAATCTCATGAGAAAGGTTTGTTTGCATTAGTGCTGAGTTTATTTGCTGTTGTTCTAACATTTACTCTAATTGACATGTTTGATAATATTGGGACTTTAGTTGGACTTGCAGACAAAGCAGGAATGCTTGACGAAAAGGGAGATATCCCAAATATGGATAGAGCTCTGATGGCAGATGCTTTTGCAACTACTATTGGAGCAATTCTCGGAACATCTACTGTCACAACCTATATCGAAAGTGCTGCAGGTATAGAAGAAGGTGGAAGAACTGGCCTTACTTCTCTTGTAACAGGAATCCTGTTTATCCTTGCACTGATTATTGCTCCGTTTATCGGGCTTGTTCCATCCCAGGCTACAGCTCCAGCGCTTATTGCTGTTGGTGTTATGATGATAAGCTCAATAAAGAAGATAGATTTTAACGACTTTGAGGAAGCTCTACCAGCGTTTCTAACAATAGTGATAATGCCATTTACATACAGCATTGCAAATGGTATTTCAGCTGGTATTATCTTCTACGTTTTGGTTAAACTTTTAAGAGGAAAAGCAAAAGAGGTTCATCCAATTACTTATGTGCTTGCTATTCTGTTCATCTTAAGATTTATGGTCATCGCCCATTAGAAAAAAAGGGGAGCAAAGATGATGCTCCCCTTTTAAAACTTAGAATTTTGAATAATTATACATTTTGAAGTATCAATAATCAGAGGCTAATATTTGTAAACAAAACTTTAGGAGGTTTTATAATTATGAGTTATCAAATAAAAGGATTGTTATATGAGGGAAAGGCAAAAAAGGTTTATAAGACAGACGTCGATGATATTGTTATAATTGAATATAAGGATGATGCAACTGCTTTTGATGGTACAAAAAGGGGTATAATTAATGAGAAAGGTATAATAAACAATAAGATTTCAAACCATTTTTTTAAACTTTTGGAATCTAAAGGGATTCCTACGCATTTTATTGAGCAGATAGACGAGAGAAGGACAGCTGTAAAGAAAGTGGAGATAATTCCTGTAGAGGTCATTGTAAGAAACATTGCTGCAGGTTCACTTTGCAAAAGGCTTGGGCTTGAAGAAGGAACAGCCCTAAAAAGGCCAGTTTTAGAGTTTTGCTATAAAAATGATGCACTTCATGACCCACAAATAAATGAGTATCACATATTGGCTTTAGAGCTTGCAACAGAAGAGGAAATTAACAAAATTGTAAAATATTCGTTTAAAATTAATCAAGTTCTGAGGGAGTATTTAAAAGAGGTAAATATTGATTTAATTGACTTTAAACTTGAATTTGGAAGACACAAAGGCAGTATAATATTAGCCGATGAAATCTCACCAGATACATGCAGATTTTGGGATATAAGTACAAAAGAGAAATTAGACAAGGATAGATTCAGAAGAGACCTTGGAAATGTTGAAGAGGCTTACAAAGAGGTTTTGAGAAGGCTTGAGTTGTAAAATACAAGTTTTTAAAAGAAAGGAGATGTAACGAAAAGGTGCTTAAAGCAGAGATTTTTGTATATTTGAAGAAATCTATTTCAGACCCACCAGGCATTGCTGTTTTGAACTCTTTAAAGAGTTTGGGATTTGAGAATGTTGAAAAGGTTAGGATGGGCAAGTATATAGTGGTGTACTTAAATGAAAATAACATCGAAAAGGCAAAAGAAGAGGTAAAACTCATGTGCGAAAAGCTTTTGTGTAATCCTGTAATGGAAGAGTATAAGTTTAATATTTCGGAGGAGTAGACAATGAAATTTGGTGTTGTAGTCTTTCCAGGTTCAAACTGCGATAGTGACTGTTATCATGTTATCAAAGATGTAATAAATGAGCATGTTGAATACATTTGGCATGATTACGATGAAAAATTAGATTTTGATTGCATTATTCTACCTGGTGGTTTTTCATATGGAGATTATCTAAGAGCAGGAGCAATAGCCCGATTTTCAAAAGTAATGCCAAGAATAGAAGAGTTTGCCAAAAATGGTGGACTTGTTGTAGGAATTTGCAATGGATTTCAGATTTTGACAGAGAGTCATCTTCTGCCAGGTGCTCTAATCAGGAACAAAAACCTAAAATTTATATGTTCTGACCAGTATGTTAAGGTTGTTACCAACAAGACTCCATTTACTAACCTTTATAAAGAGAATGAGGTAATAAACTTGCCAATTGCTCATGGGGAAGGAAATTATGTGGTAGATGAGGCTACTTTACAAGAGATGATAAAAAACGAGCAGATAATATTACAATACTGCGACAAAGAGGGCAATATCAATGAAAACACAAATCCAAATGGTTCAATCTTGAACATTGCAGGGATATGCAACAAGGAAAAGAATGTATTTGGACTCATGCCACATCCAGAGAGAAGTAGTGAAAAGCTTTTGGGGTGCGAGGATGGAAAAAGAGTATTTTTGAGCATTATTAACTATTTGAGGTCGAGGTGAGATATTTTGAAGAAAAACCTTTACGAAGAGGTTGGACTGACGTATGAAGAGTATAAGATGATTACAGAGATTTTAGGAAGAGAACCAAATGAATTAGAACTTAATCTATTTGGCGTTATGTGGTCTGAACATTGTGGATATAAAAATTCAAAAGCATTTTTAAAACAACTCCCAACAAAAGGAGAACACATTTTGCAAGGACCAGGAGAAAACGCTGGGATTGTTGACATTGGTGATGGATATGCAGTGTGTTTTAAGGTTGAGAGCCATAATCATCCGTCAGCTGTTGAGCCATATGAAGGAGCGGCAACTGGTGTTGGTGGTATAATTCGTGATATATTCACAATGGGTGCAAGGCCAATTGCACTTTTGGATTCTTTGAAGTTTGGCACACTTGAAGATAGTAGAACCAAGTACTTATTTGAAGGAGTTGTTTCAGGCATTGCAGGTTATGGTAACTGTGTAGGTATTCCTACAGTTGGTGGAGAGACAACTTTTGACCCCATCTATAAAAACAACATCCTTGTAAATGTTATGTGTGTTGGAATTATGAAAAAGGACAAAATCTTTAAAGGTGTTGCACAAGGTGTTGGAAATTCGGTTTTTTATGTTGGGCATACGACAGGCAGAGACGGTATGGGCGGTGCTACATTTGCATCAGCCGACCTCACACAGGAGTCGGAAGAGAAAAGGTCTGCTGTTCAGGTGGGTGACCCGTTTATGGAAAAACTGCTACTGGAGGCATGCTTAGAGCTTTTCCAAACGGATGCTGTTGTTGGAATTCAAGATATGGGTGCAGCAGGTTTGACCTCATCTACATGTGAAACAGCAGCAAGAGCGGGAACAGGAATTGAAATAGATGTAGCGCTTGTTCCAAAGAGAGAAGAGGGTATGAATCCAATTGAGGTTATGCTTTCTGAGTCACAAGAGAGAATGCTTGTGATTGTCAAAAAGGAGAAGGAAGAAGAGGTTTATAAGATATTTGAAAAATGGGGACTTCATGCTGTCAAAATAGGAAGAGTCACAGATGACGGAATGCTTAGAGTACTTGACAATGGAAAAGTTGTTGCAGAAGTACCTGCAAAAGCACTTGCCCACGCACCAGCTTATGTAAGAGAGACAAAAGAACCAGAGGTTGTAAAGATATCCCAACAGTTTGATATTTATTCACTTCCTCAGCCTCAAGATTTAAATGAGGTCATATTGAAGATGATTTCCAATCCAAATCTTGCAAGCAAGGAATATATATACAGGCAATACGATTACATGGTAAGAACTGATACAGTCATAAGACCTGGCCATGATGCAAGTTTATTGAGAGTTAAGGGAATTAAAAAAGGAATTGCTGTTACAGTTGATAGTAATGGGCGATATTGTTATTTAAATCCTTATGAGGGTGTACAACTTGTCTTAGCTGAAAGTTACAGGAATATAGTAGCAGTAGGTGCAAAACCTCTTGCTATTACAGATGGGTTAAATTTCGGAAATCCACATTACCCAGAAATTTATTACCAATTTGTAAAAACAATAGAAGGGTTAAAAGTTGCATGTGAATATTTTGGAACACCAGTCACAGGTGGGAATGTGTCTTTTTACAACCAATCTGAAGAAGGTCCAATTTATCCGACACCAGTAATTGGAATGGTCGGAGTTATTGAAGATGTTGAAAAAGCTACGGACATATCTTTTAAGGAAGATGGAGATATCATTGCAATAATAGGTAAGACTTTTGATGACATAGGTGCTTCAGAGTATTTGAGTTATTATCATGGAATTGTGTCTGGCAGGGTACCAAAACTTGATTTGAAAAGGCACAAAGAAACATGCGATAAGGTTTTAGAGTGTATCAATCAAGGTTTGTTTAAATCTGTTCATGATATCTCAGATGGTGGATTCATAATTGCTCTTTTAGAAAGTGCTTTAAAAGGTCAAAAGGGTGCAGAGGTTAAGATAAATACCTCTTTGAGAGAAGATTTCTATCTGTTTAGCGAAACACCAGGACGATTCTTGGTAACCTTTAAAGAAGAAGACCTTTCGAAGATAAGAGAAATTTTAAATGATATTGAAGTAGAAATAGTTGGAAAAGTAGTAAACAGGTTTGAGATAAGTGGACAAATTAATGAAAAGAAATTGAAATTAAATTTAAATGAAGTTGAGAGGAGATATCAGGAGGCTATACCATGTGCTTTAAAGAGTTAGAAGAGTCCTTTAAAGACCACTGTGGTATATTTGGTATATACTGCGCTGACAAAAAGCAAGATAGCGCCAAAATTACCTATTTTGGACTGTATGCTCTTCAGCATAGAGGTCAAGAAAGTAGCGGTATTGCTGTAAATGATTCAGGGAACATCATCTATCACAAAGACAATGGACTTGTTAATGAAGTATTTAATGAGGTGGTTTTGAACCATCTCAAAGGATATTCAGCAATTGGTCATGTTCGATACTCGACAACAGGAAAGAGTAATAGAGAAAATGCTCAACCACTTGTTGTAAAATACAAAAAAGGACATATGGCGCTTGCACACAACGGAAATTTAGTAAATGCGCATATCATCAGGGAGAAGCTTGAACAAGAAGGTGCTGTTTTCCAAACTACAATTGATTCTGAAGTAATTGCCAATTTAATTTCACGGAACAGAATAAAGTCGGAGAATATAGAAGAGGCCATACTCAAAACAATGGATGAGATAAAAGGCGCGTATTCACTTTTGATTTTGACGCCGAATAAACTAATTGCAGTAAGAGACCCAAATGGGCTGCGGCCACTTGTTATGGGCAAAATAAACAACAATATTTGTTTTGCGTCAGAGACATGCGCTTTGGATACAATAGGTGCCGAATATATAAGAGATGTTGAGCCAGGTGAGATAGTTTCTATATCTGAGAAAGGAATCAAGAGTATAAAATATAGGCAAAGCTTTAAACATTTGTGCGTATTTGAGTTTATCTACTTTGCGAGAGCTGATTCGTATCTTGAGGGTATTAGTGTTTATGAAATCAGGAAAAAACTTGGGAAACAACTTTGCAAAGAATCTTATGTTGACTGTGATATTGTAATTGGAGTTCCAGACTCAGGTACAACTGCTGCTATTGGCTATGCAGAAGAGGCAAAGAAACCTTTCTCAGAAGGCTTTATAAAAAATAGGTATATCGGGAGGACATTTATTGAGCCTCAACAAAGCCAAAGAGAGATAGCTGTTAAGCTCAAGCTAAATCCACTAAAGAGCAATGTGGCTGGAAAGAGAGTTGTGCTCATTGATGACTCAATAGTTAGAGGCACAACTTCAAGGAAGATTATAAAAATGTTAAGAGACGCAGGTGCGCGTGAGGTACACCTTAGGATAAGCTCACCACCTGTCCTCTTTCCATGTTACTATGGAATTGATACACCAGATAGGAATGAGCTAATTGCAGCAAACTACACTCCTAAGGAAATTGCCAAAATTTTAGGTGCTGATTCGCTCGAATATCTCAGTTTAGAAGGTCTAAATAGCGTATTTGACAATAAGCTACAAAACTTTTGTACAGCTTGTTTTAGTGGTAAGTATGTTACCGAGATACCAGAGAATTTTAATAAATACATTTTTGAAGAGGGTGTTTGAAAATGACCACCTACAAGGATGCAGGTGTTAATATTGAAGAGGGCTATAAAGCAGTAAACCTAATAAAAAACTTAGCAAAAGAGACTTTTGATTCAAATGTTATAACTGATATTGGCTCATTTGGAAGTATGTATTTGTTAAATGTAGAGAATTCAGATTATATCTTAGTTTCAGGGACAGATGGAGTTGGGACAAAGCTAAAGATTGCTTTTTACATGGACAAGCATGACACAGTTGGGATTGACTGTGTTGCAATGTGTGTAAACGATATCTTATGCCATGGAGCAAAACCTCTTTTCTTTTTGGACTACATTGCATGTGGGAAGCTGAAAAGTGAAAAAGTGGCAAGCATAGTAAAAGGAGTAGCAGAGGGCTGCAAAATTGCAGGCTGTTCACTTGTTGGTGGAGAGACTGCTGAGATGCCCGGTTTTTATCAGGAGGAAGAGTATGATTTGGCGGGTTTTGCAGTAGGTCTTGTGAAAAAAGACTTGGCAATTTGCGGTCAGGATGTAAAGGAAGGAGATATTCTAATTGGGCTTGCCTCAAGTGGTGTTCACAGTAATGGTTATTCGCTTGTAAGAAAGGTTTTTGGCATAGATGAGAATCCTAAAGTTCTTACAAAGGTTTATGATGAACTGAATTTAAGTCTTGGTGAAGAACTCTTAAAGCCCACCAGAATCTATGTAAAGCCAGTTTTAAAGGTGTTAGAAAAAGTAAAGGTGAAAGGAATTGCTCATATCACGGGCGGAGGGTTTTTTGAGAACATTCCAAGAGCTTTTCCAAAGGGGTTTGTAGCAGTAATTGAAAAAGGAACATGGGCTATTTTACCCATATTTAGGTTAATTCAGGAGTATGGCAAAGTGGATGAAAATGAAATGTTTTCAACATTTAATATGGGTATTGGCATGGTTTTAATAGTTGCTAAATACGATGTTGAGAGTGCTATGGAGATTTTAAATGAAGAAGGTATAAATTCATATGTAATAGGTACAATTGAAAAAGGTGAAGGCGGAGTTGTTTTAAGATGAAGAATTTAGCTGTGTTTGTATCAGGTTCAGGTTCTAATCTGCAGGCAATTATAGATGCTATCAAAAATGGAGAGATTTGTGCACAAATCTCTTGTGTAATCTCAAACAAGAAGGATGCGTATGCACTTGAGAGGGCAAGACAGAACCAGATTGAAGCATTTTATATTTCTAAAAAGGATTTTCCAAATGAAACTGAGTATGAAAGGTATCTTGTCAATTTTCTAAAATCAAGAAAGATTGACTATATTATCTTAGCTGGATTTTTGTATATATTCTCTGAGTATTTTGTAGAGGAATTCAAAAATCGTATTGTAAATATTCATCCATCACTGCTTCCTGCCTTTGGCGGCAAAGGGATGTATGGACTCAATGTCCACAAAAGTGTGATAGAATATGGAATGAAGGTAACAGGCGCGACAGTCCATTTTGTTGATTCTACGACAGACGGTGGGCCAATAATATTGCAAAAGGCCATATACGTAAAAGATGATGACACACCTGAAAGTTTGCAAAAGAGGGTTTTAGAAGAGGTAGAGTGGAAGATATACCCTATTGCAATTAAACTGCTTTGTGAGGATAAAATAGAAGTCATTGGAAGAAAGGTTATTGTTAAAGACAAAGAAATCTTAAAAAAGGTGGGAATTGAGGCATGACTAAGAAGGCTATTATAAGTGTTTATAACAAAGATGGTATTTTAGAATTTGCAAAAGAGCTAAAAAAACTTGGATATGACATAATTTCAACTGGCGGTACAATGAAGTATTTGAATGAAAATGGTATTGACGTTATAAATATAAGTAATGTCACAAAATTTCCAGAGATTTTAGATGGAAGGGTAAAGACACTTCATCCTAATATCCACGCAGGAATCCTTGCAGTAAAAGACAATGATGAGCACATCAAAACATTAAATGAATTGAACATATCACCAATTGACATAGTTGTTGTCAACCTCTATCCTTTCCAAGAGACAATTTTCAAAGAAAATGTGGCATTTGATGATGTGATTGAAAATATTGATATTGGCGGACCTACAATGCTTCGCGCAGCAGCCAAGAATTTCAAATATACAACTGTTATAATAGACCCTGGTGACTATGGACTTGTACTAAAAGAAATAAAAGAAAATGGAGATGTCTCATTTGAGACAAGGTTTTATCTTGCGACAAAGGTATTTGAATACACTTCGTACTATGATTCTATGATTTTTAACTACTTTAGATTTGTAAGAAAAGATGACTCTTTTCCAAAGTATCTTACAGTTCCACTTGAAAAAGTTAAACAACTGAGATATGGCGAAAATCCTCACCAAAAAGGATGTTTTTACAAGATATCCTTGCCTTTTATCGAAAAGTCCAATATTGCAAACTCTCAGCAGCTTCATGGCAAGGAGCTTTCATTTAACAACATTCTTGATAGTGATAGTGCTATTGAGCTTTTAAAAGAGTTTGATGAGCCAACATGCGTGGCAATAAAACACAATAATCCATGCGGTGTTGCATCAGGTGACAATATCTTTGAGGCATATAAGAAGGTATACGAATGCGACCCAGTGTCTATATTTGGAGGAATTGTAGCCTTTAATAGGAAGGTAGATAGAAAAACGGCTGAAGAGCTCAAAAAGATATTCCTTGAGATAATAATTGCTCCTGACTTTGATGAAGACGCTCTGTCTCTGCTTTCTGCAAAAAAAGACCTTCGAATATTGAAACTTCCAAGTTTGGAAAGGAAAAATGTATATTATGATGTCAAGTCAGTAAATGGTGGAATGCTTGTACAGGAAAGAGATAGGAAATTGTTTAATGAAGATTACCAAGTTGTAACTGAGAGAAAGCCAACAGAAAAGGAGATAGAAGACTTGATATTTGCCTGGAAGGTCGTAAAGCATGTAAAATCAAATGCAATAGTCATTGCAAAAGACAAAATGACATTAGGGATAGGTATGGGTCAGACAAATAGAATTTGGGCTGTTGAACATGCAATCTTACGTGCAAGATTTGATTTGAATGGAGCAGTACTTGCGTCAGACGCTTTCTTTCCATTTTCTGATAGTGTTGAAGCAGCAGGCAAAGTGGGAATTACAGCCATTATTCAGCCTGGCGGGTCTATTAGAGACAAGGAATCAATTGATGCTGCAAACAGGTATAATATCGCTATGATATTTACAGGTATTAGACATTTCAGACATTAAAAGGAAAGAGGTGATTTAAGTAATGAGAATATTAATTGTAGGAAATGGCGGGCGTGAACATGCTATCGCATGGAAGATTTACAATGAAGGTTATAGAGATTTGTTCTGTGCACCTGGAAATGCAGGGATTTGTGAAATTGCAACTTGTGTTGATATAAAGGTAAATGAATTTAGTAAATTAAAGGACTTCTGTATAGAAAAAGGGATAGACTTTGTAATTGTTGGCCCGGACAATCCACTTGGAGATGGAATTGTTGATTATCTTGAATCGTTTGGAATAAAAACATTTGGTCCAAAAAAAGATGCTGCAATGATAGAAAGTAGCAAGGTGTTTGCAAAAGAGCTGATGAAAAAGTACAGTATAAAGACAGCAAGGTATAATGTGTTTTACAGCTATGAAGAGGCTTTAGCATTTGTGAATCAGAATGACAAGTATCCCCTTGTAATCAAAGCTGATGGTCTTGCTTTGGGCAAAGGCGTGATAATTGCTCAAGACAAGAATGAAGCTTCAAATGCGCTTAATCTTATGATGAAAGAAAGGGTATTTGGCAAAGCTGGTGAAAAGGTTGTAATTGAAGACTATTTAAAAGGTGAAGAGGTATCAGTTTTTGTCATCTCAGATGGGAAAGATATCGTGCCATTGACAGTTGCACGAGACCATAAAAAGGCGTTTGACGGTGATAAAGGACCAAATACAGGGGGAATGGGAGCTTTTTCCCCATCAAGGCTTGTTGATAAAAAACTTTTTGAAGACATACTTGAAAATATCATGCTAAAAGCAATATATGGGATGAGAAAAGAAGGAAGACCATTTAAGGGTGTACTATATGGCGGATTAATCTTAACAGAAGAAGGACCAATGGTTTTAGAGTTCAACTCCAGATTCGGCGATCCTGAAGCACAAGCTATTTTACCACTTATGAAAAGTGAGCTTTTAGAAATTATGGTAAAAGCTACAGAAGGCAACTTGAAAGGCGTTGAAGCAAAGTTTTTAGATTACTATTCAATTTGTGTTGTACTTGCTTCAAAAGGCTATCCTGAAAAGTACGAGACAGGCTTTGTCATTGAAGGTTTAGATAAGCTTGAAAGTGATACAATTGTGTTTCATGCTAACACAAAGTTAGACGATGGTAAGATTAAAACGGCAGGAGGTAGAGTGCTAAACATCGTGAGGGTTGACAATATGCTCAAAGATGCAAAGGTAAAAGTATATGAGGAAATTAAGAAGATTAACTTTGAGAATATGTTTTACAGGACTGATATAGGTGACAAAGAAATTTTTTAGACCTCCCTGTTTAAGAGTAGGTGAAATGAGGTATAAATAATGTGTCAAAAAATTTTAAAGCAAGGAGTGGAGGTCTAAATTGGACATTTGGGTATGTTCAATATGCGGTTATGAGTATGATCCACAAAAAGGTGATCCAGAAAACGGTATTCAACCAGGAACAAGGTTTGAAGACTTACCTGATGATTGGATTTGTCCTATTTGTGGCGTTGGCAAGGATATGTTTGAGAAAAAATAAAAAAGCTTTTAAAACTTGCGCCCTAAGTCATCTTAAAGTTTGATGACTTAGGGCATTTTTATGGTATATAATAGTTAATATAAACAGGTGGAAGGACAAGGAAAAGAATGGTGCTCAAAAACCACAGTTATATAGAAATTGATGGACAAATAAAGAAATTAGGGGAAAAACTTAAAAAGATCTCATATGAGTTTTTATTTTCTCAGAATGATTTGAGTGTGAATATAAATTTTAATGAACCTGCCCAGATAAATAGCATAGCAGTGGCACTAGATATAAAAGATTTTGAAGTCTTGTTCATGCCAAAACTTCAAAAAGGCCAAAACGGTCTTGTCTTTTTACATTCTAATTCCCAGATAGTAGTTTTGAAAAAGGGAAAGAAGTATTTTCTATTAAAAATCTCTGGGTCTTCAACTATAAACAATGCATACTTTAGGTTTTGTACTAAAGTCAAGGGTGACCTTTTGTATATAGGATTTTTTAATTCGTTTGCAATTGACGATGATATAACGTGCTTTTACTATCAAAATTTGTTGACATCTGTACATGCCAAAGAAGATTCAAAAATTAATATAAACATTGAGATTTTCGAGGGAAGTTCGCTATATGAGTGTCTTTTAAAATCAGATAATGTTGTAAAGTATTGTGATATAAAATACGAAGTTCTCCAAAAACCATCCAAAAATTTGTTTAAAGTAATAGATATCGCTAAATACTCAAAAAATGACATTGCTAAAAAGTATAAAATGTCTGTTATACTTCCGAGTAGAATATTTAAGCTATTTTTTCTATATTTTCCTAAAAACCTAACTAATTTTTACTCTGTCTATACATCTACGCTACAGACATCAAGTATGTATTATTTAAACCTTTTAAAGGTCTATGAGGTAGTAGCTGAAGACTTAACTTATCTCAAAAAACAGATAGAAGAACTTATTTTAAGTCAAAATGTTTACTATAACTTTTACCGTAAAAATATTATGTTAACTGGATTGAGGACATATTATCAACTGTCTTATATTTTACTTTTGTATTTTCAGCTTTGCTTTATGGGAGGAGAAGAGCCAGCCACCCATGTGCAAAGGATAATAGAGGAAATTGAATACAATATCGTAAAATCTTTTAAATTCTTTTCCGACAGGACTTTGGTCAATATTGAGGATTTTGAGACAAGGTTTGACAATCTTCTTTTTGCTCAAGAGACAATGACAATTTATATCTGTTATGAACTTTATAAAACGCTTTTTAAATACTACGAACGCTTAGATTGTCAAAGAATAGCTGAGGATTTAAAGAGTTTGTTGATTTTGAACTATAATTTTAATGAGGGGTACTTTTATATGAATAACTATTCATATAAAAAGGAAGAAACAATTAAACTAATTGAAAGGGTAGATAAGAAATGAAATTGGTTATTTTTGATGGAAATAGTATTCTTTATAGAGCCTTTTTTGCCTTACCAGAGTTAACAACATCCACTAATATCCCTACAAATGCTGTATATGGCTTTCTAAATGTACTCTTAAAATATTTAGATTCAGAAAAACCAGATTACGTAGCAGTGGCATTTGACAAAAAAGGCAGAGCTGCTCGGAAAAGTGAATATGAAGAATACAAAGCCAATCGAAAGCCAATGCCAGATTCCCTTCAAATACAGATACCTTATGTAAGAGAGATAATTAGCGCTCTTAATATTCCTATATTAGAATACGAAGGATATGAAGCTGATGACGTGATAGGCACACTTGTAAATAGATTTAAAGACCAGGATTTGGAGATTGTAATAATAACTGGAGACAGAGATGCACTTCAGCTACTTGATAAAAATGTGATTGTCAAGATAGTCACAACAAAGTTTGACAAGACAACTGAAGATTTGTATACTGTTGAAAATGTAAAAGAAAAATATGGTGTCTTTGCACATCAGGTTGTTGACTACAAAGCTTTAGTGGGCGATGCATCAGACAACATACCTGGTGTTAAGGGGATTGGGGATAAAACGGCCATAAAGCTTTTAGAAGAATACCAGACCTTAGAGAATATATATCAAAATTTAAAAAACATTAAAAATTCTCTAAGAGAAAAGTTAGAAGCAGGTAAAGACATGGCGTTTTTGTCAAAAAGGTTGGCAACCATTACATGCGATTTACCAATTGAAGTAAGTCTTGAAGAGTTAAAAACAAGAGAATGGGATAAGAAAAAACTATATCAAATTTTGCTTCAGCTTGAGTTTAAAAGTTTCATAAAAAGGCTTGGCTTTTCAGAGGAGATTGAGGAGATAAAACAAGCAGTTCAGCTTCCAAAATTTAATATGAAAGAACTCTGTGATGTCTCAGAAATAAAGGGCAGAGAAATTTGTTTGTTATACTCAGCTGATGAAGACCTTTTTTACATCTATGACCATCTTAGTTCCACTGTTTTTACAACAGCTGACAAAGGAATTGTTGAAAAGCTGCTGAAAGAGCAAGGTATTCAAAAGGTTATGTATGATTTAAAAAATATACTCCATAAAGTGGATTTTGATGAAGCTTACCAGATAAAAAAGTGTAATGATGTCATGTTAGCTTCATATGTTTTGGACAGTACACGTAGCTCATATGACTTAGAAACATTGTTTATTTCTTATCTCAACAGTGATGTATCTATAATAAAAGAAAATAGATGGGCATCTGTTACAATTTTATTAAAAAATCTTTGGGATGAGCTTTCAAAGCTCATTGATTTGAACTCGTGCCAATACGTTTATGAAAATATAGAGATTCCTCTTGTTCCCATTTTATATGAGATGGAGAAAATCGGTTTTAAGGTTGATAAAAACACATTACAGGAGTATACAAAAGAGATTGAGAGCAAGCTTTTAAAGTTAGAATCACAGATTTATCAAATAGCAGGTGAGTGGTTTAACATAAACTCACCAAAACAACTCTCATATGTGTTGTTCGAAAAGCTAAAACTTCCAGTTGTAAAAAAGACGAAAACAGGATATTCAACAGATGCTGAGGTGTTAGAAGAGCTTTATGACAAGCATGAGATAATACCACTTATCTTAGATTATAGAATGTACACAAAGATATTGACAACTTACTGCCAAGGCCTTATGCAATCAATTAATCCTGTGACTGAAAGAGTACATTCTAATTTTATTCAAACAGGGACAGCGACCGGAAGACTTGCAAGTGCGGAGCCCAATCTACAGAATATCCCTGTAAAATATGATGAAGGTAGGCTAATAAGAAAGGCGTTTGTTCCAGAGGAAGGTTATGTGCTGATAGACGCCGACTATTCTCAAATTGAGCTTAGGATACTTGCTCATATTTCTGAGGATGAAAGACTAATAAATGCCTTTAAGAATAACCTTGACATTCATTCACAGACGGCAGCAGAGATTTTTGGTGTAGATGTAAGCCAAGTTACCCCCACTATGCGAAGCCAAGCAAAGGCTGTTAACTTTGGAATTGTATATGGAATCTCTGACTATGGACTTTCAAGGGATATAAAGATATCAAGAAAAGAAGCAGCTGAATTTATTTCTCGTTATTTTGAAAGATATCCAAAGGTCAAAGAGTATTTGGACAATGTTGTCAAGTTTGCACGTGAAAACGGGTTTGTTTTAACACTCTTTAACAGAAAAAGATATATCAAGGATATAAAGTCTGCTAATAAAAACCTTAGAAGCTATGCAGAAAGAATAGCAATGAATTCACCTATCCAAGGCAGTGCAGCAGATATCATGAAGATAGCAATGATAAGGGTTTATAGAAGGTTAAAAGAGAACAATTTAAAATCAAGGATTATTTTACAAGTTCACGATGAGCTTTTGATTGAATCACCATATGAAGAAAAAGAAATAGTAAAAGAAATAGTAAAAACTGAGATGGAAAATGCTGTTTCGCTGAAAGTTCCTTTGGTAGTTGAAGTGAAGGAAGGTTCAAACTGGTATGAGACAAAGTAAAGTACTGGGAATTACAGGGAAGATGGGCTCTGGTAAGAGTACTATCAGTAGACTACTAAAAGAGTACTTTGGTTTTGAGGTTATAGACGCTGATAAGGAGTACCATTGGTTATTACAAAACAGCTTAGAATTGAAATTAAAGTTAACAGAAACCTTTGGAGAGGAAATTTTGACAGATTCCCAAATTGACAGGATTAAACTTAGAAAGATAGCCTTGAAATGTAACGTTAATATGGATCTTCTCAACAAGATTACTCATCCATTTATATTTGAAAGAGTAAATTTTTTAGTTACAGATGTTTACAAAGACAGGAATGTAGTTATTGATGCTGCACTTTTGTTCCAGATTGGACTTGATAAACTCTGTTCAATTATCTGGTATGTTGAATGTGAGAAAGAAATTATAATGGAGCGAGCGATTAGAAGAAGTGGGTATGATGTGGAAGAGGTCAAAAAGTTTTTAGAAAGACAAAGAGATATTGAAAGATACAAGAGCTTTGCAAGTAGGATAATTATAAACAACGGAAGCATTGAGAATTTGAAAACTATCATAGGAAAATATCTTAAAGAGGATGGTTTGATTTGAAAAGGAAGGTTGTATTAATTGCTTTGCTTTTAATTTTTCTTTTGTTTTTTGAACCATTTTACTTTTTGATTTTAAAACAGTTGTACCCCTTAAGGTTTACAAGTAGTATTAAGAAGCATAGCAAAGAAATAAATGTGGATCCATATTTAATTTGTGCAATAATAAAAAGTGAAAGCAATTTTAATCAATTTGCAGTCTCTAAAAAAGGTGCTATAGGTCTTATGCAGCTCTCACCTCTTACTGCTAAATGGGTTGCTCATAAGCTCAAATTAGACTACAGTGAAGAGAAGTTATACGACCCCGACTACAACATCTTAATTGGTACATGGTATATAAAATACCTCATAGATTACTACAAAAATGATACAAGGCTTGCAGTTGCAGCTTATAATGCTGGCATGACAAATGTAAATAAGTGGCTTTATCAAAAAAATAGAAATACATTTGAGGTAGATGAAATTCCTTTTAAAGAGACAAACCATTTTGTCAGGAGAGTCTTTAAAAGTTATGAAATTTACAAAAGACTATATCAAGATGAATTTGAAAATGGTAACTATTGAGTTGAGATGCTCACAAATTTTCCCAAACATATGTTTGAAATTCAACTTTTAATGATGTAAAATAAGATTTGGTGATAGAATATGAAAAAGTTTAAGCTTGTCTCGGACTTTAAGCCGACAGGTGATCAGCCAAAAGCTATTGAGATGCTCACCGAAGGAATTTTAAAAGGTGAAAAGTTTCAGACACTATTAGGTGTTACTGGTTCAGGAAAGACATTTACAATGGCTAAAGTAATAGAAAATGTTCAAAGACCCACATTGGTTTTAGCACATAATAAAACCCTGGCTGCTCAGCTTTGCAGTGAGTTCAAGGAATTCTTCCCTGAAAATGCTGTAGAGTTTTTTGTAAGTTATTACGACTATTACCAGCCAGAAGCTTATATACCTGAGACAGATACGTATATTGAAAAAGATTCGTCCATTAATGAAGAGATAGATAAACTTCGACATTCTGCAACCTCTGCCTTGTTTGAAAGAAGAGATGTAATAATTGTAGCAAGTGTTTCGTGTATTTACAGCTTGGGTAGTCCAGAAGATTATTTAAATTTAACACTATCATTAAGACCCGGGATGATAAAAGATAGAGATGAAGTAATAAGAGAACTTATTAGAATGCAATATGAAAGAAACGACATTGATTTTAGAAGAGGCAGGTTCAGAGTACGTGGAGATGTGCTTGAAATATTTCCTGCTTCAAACACAGACAGAGCAATTAGGGTAGAGTTTTTCGGAGATGAAATAGAAAGAATTACAGAGTTTGACGTTTTGACTGGTGAGATAATTGGCAGAAGAAACCATGTGGCAATATTTCCTGCATCACACTATGTCACAACCTTAGAAAAGCTAAAAAGGGCGATTAAGAGCATAGAAGAGGAGCTTGAACAAAGGCTTCAAGAACTCAGAAGCATGGGCAAGCTTGTTGAAGCACAAAGGCTTGAGCAAAGAACACGATATGACATTGAGATGCTTCAGGAAATGGGTTTTTGCAAAGGAATAGAAAACTACTCAAGACATTTAACTGGAAGACCACCTGGCAGTCCACCTTACACCTTACTTGATTATTTTCCAAAAGACTTTATAATGTTCATTGATGAGTCGCACGTTACAATTCCTCAGTTAAGAGCTATGTATAATGGAGACAAGGCAAGAAAAGATGCACTTGTAGAGTACGGCTTTAGGCTTCCATCTGCATATGACAACCGCCCACTTACATTTGAAGAGTTTGAAGAGAAGCTCAACCAGGTTATATTTGTAAGCGCGACGCCTGGTCCTTATGAACTCAAGAAATCGTCAAGAGTTGTTGAACAAATTATAAGACCTACTGGGCTTGTTGACCCAGAAATTGAAGTTCATCCTGTCAAAGGTCAAATTGACCATTTAATTGGCGAGATTAGAAAGAGAGTTGAGAAAAACCAAAGAGTTCTGATTACTACATTAACAAAAAGAATGGCGGAAAGTCTCACTGAATATTTAAAAGATGTTGGTATAAGGGTAAGGTATATGCACTCGGATATTGACACAATTGAACGTATGCAGATAATAAGGGATTTGAGACTTGGCAAGTTTGACGTTTTAGTAGGAATAAACTTGCTTCGTGAAGGGCTTGATTTGCCAGAAGTGTCACTTGTTGCTATTTTGGATGCTGACAAGGAAGGTTTTCTGCGCTCAGAGACTTCTCTTATTCAGACAATTGGACGAGCTGCACGAAATGTTGATGGTAAAGTGATTATGTATGCTGACAGAATTACAAAGGCTATGCAAAAGGCTATTGACGAGACAAATAGGCGAAGAAAGATTCAGCTAGAGTACAATCAGAAGCATGGAATAGTGCCTCAAACTGTAAGAAAAGGAATACGACAGATTATCGAAGCAACTATTTCTGTTGCTGAAGAGGAAGAAAAATATGAAAGTATAGAAAAAGATATAGTACAGAACATGTCTAAACAGGAAATAGAAGAGTATATAAGAGAGCTTGAACAGCAGATGAAAAGATTAGCAACAGAACTTGAATTTGAAAAGGCGGCTAAGATAAGAGATAAAATTTTTGAACTCAAAAAGTTGCTCTAATGTATTTTCGGAGGAGAAATTAAAATGTCTAAAGAGTATATTGTAATAAAAGGTGCAAAGGAGCACAACCTAAAAAATGTTGACTTAAAACTGCCTCGTGACAAACTGATAGTCTTTACAGGTCTTTCAGGTTCAGGAAAATCATCTTTGGCTTTTGACACTATATATGCAGAAGGACAAAGAAGATATATTGAGTCATTGTCATCATATGCAAGACAGTTTTTGGGTATGATGGAAAAACCAGATGTAGATCATATAGAAGGACTGTCACCTGCGATATCTATTGATCAGAAGACAACCTCAAAAAATCCTCGTTCAACAGTTGGGACAATTACTGAAATTTATGACTATTTAAGACTTCTGTTTGCAAGAATTGGAAAGCCTCACTGTTATATTTGTGGCAAACCCATATCACAGCAGACAGTTGATCAAATGGTAGATGAAATAATGAAACTGCAAAAAGGGACAAAGATTCAGGTCATGTCGCCTATTGTAAGAGGTAGAAAAGGGGAGTACCAAAAACAGTTTGAGGAGCTTAGAAAAAGTGGGTTTGCACGAGTGAGAGTTGATGGTGTAATCTATGAGCTTGGAGAGGAGATAAAGCTTGATAAGAACAAAAAGCACAACATTGATGTCATTGTTGACAGGCTTGTTATCAAAGAAGGAATAGAGTCAAGACTTACGGGTTCGATTGAAACAGCCTTGGAACTCTCAGGTGGGATTGTGACTATAGATGTTGTTGGTGAGGGTGAAGTTATATTTTCACAAAACTTTGCATGTGTAGATTGTGGAGTTTCATTTGAAGAGATAACTCCACGTCTTTTTTCTTTTAATACCCCTTATGGAGCATGTCCAACATGTACGGGGCTTGGATACTTGCAAAAGGTTGATCCTGACCTTTTAATTCCTGATAAGTCCATGCCTATAAGTCAGGTTGCTATAAATGGATGGAATTTTAACGAAACCAATTCATATGCCAGAGTGGTTTTAGAGTCATTGGCAAAAGAGTACAATTTTAGTCTAAATACTCCTGTAAATAAACTTGACAAAAAGATTCTTGATATCTTTTTATATGGAACAGGAGAAGAGAAGATAAAGATTTACACTCCACGAGGGGTTTATTATGCAAAGTATGAAGGGCTTGTAAATAATCTTGAGAGAAGGTATAAAGAGACCCAATCAGAGTATGTAAAACAAGAAATTGAAGAATATATGAGTACATTCACATGCCCTGATTGTTTGGGAAAAAGACTTAAAAAAGAGGCACTGTCAGTATTAATTGAAGGTAAGTCAATTGCAGATGTTGCTGATATGACAATCTTGGAGGCAAAAGAATTTCTACAAAGCTTAAATCTTCAGGGCAAAGATAAAGTTATTGCAGCACCAATTTTGAAAGAGATTATGGCAAGGCTGGACTTTTTGATAGATGTTGGCCTTGACTATCTGACACTTTCACGTTCAGCCGGTACTCTGTCGGGTGGAGAAGCACAAAGAATAAGACTTGCAACACAGATTGGTTCTGGACTAGTAGGAGTTTTGTACATCCTTGATGAACCAAGTATCGGTCTTCATCAACGTGACAACCACAGACTTATAAGAACGTTACAAAAACTAAGAGACTTAGGTAATACGTTGATTGTTGTTGAGCATGATGAGGATACAATTAGAGCTGCTGACTATATAGTTGACATAGGACCAGGGGCAGGAGAGCATGGTGGCAGAATTGTTGCAGCTGGTACATTAGAAGATATAATTTCATGTGAAGAGTCTATTACAGGACAGTATCTTTCTGGTAAAAAGAAAATAGAGATTCCTCAAGAGAGAAGAAAACCCGATGGTAGATGGCTTACAATAAAAGGAGCTTGTGAGAATAATCTAAAAAACATTGATGTCAGTTTTCCCGTAGGGCTTTTTACGTGTGTTACAGGAGTTTCAGGATCTGGTAAAAGTACACTGGTAAATGAGATACTTTACAAGGCAGCAAGTTCAATACTAAATAAATCTAAGGAAAAACCTGGCAAGTATAAAGAAATAGTTGGTCTTGAGCATTTTGACAAGGTAATTAACATAGACCAATCGCCAATTGGAAGGACTCCACGTTCTAATCCTGCAACTTATACAGGTGTTTTTGACTTTATAAGAGAGATATTTGCTCAAACACCTGAGGCAAAACTGCGTGGGTACAAGGCGGGAAGGTTTAGTTTTAATCTAAAAGGCGGAAGATGCGAAGCTTGTGGTGGAGATGGAATCATAAAGATTGAGATGCACTTTTTGCCGGATGTATATGTACCTTGTGAGGTGTGCAAAGGTAAAAGATACAATAGAGAAACATTAGAGGTAAAATACAAAGACAAAACAATAGCTGATGTTTTAGAGATGACTGTTGAAGAAGCACTTGAATTTTTCAAAAACATCCCACGGATTAAGGCAAAACTTCAGACACTTTATGATGTTGGACTTGGCTACATCAAACTTGGCCAGCCATCTACAACACTTTCTGGTGGGGAGGCACAAAGGGTAAAGCTTGCAACAGAGCTTTCTAAAAGAGCAACAGGCAGAACCTTGTACATCTTAGATGAGCCCACGACTGGCCTTCATATGGATGATGTGAACAAACTCATAAATGTTTTGCAGCGGCTTGTGGATATGGGTAACACAGTTATTGTGATTGAACACAACTTAGATGTTATAAAAGTTGCCGACTATATAATTGATTTAGGACCAGAGGGTGGGGATAGAGGTGGTGAGGTTGTAGTTGCTGGTTCACCAGAAGAGGTTGCAATGTGTGAAAGGTCATACACAGGCATGTTTTTAAAAGAGATTTTAAAAGATAGGATTTGGGTAAAAAAATAAAGGGTTTTTACACCGCTTAACGAGTGGTGTAAAACCCCTTGTTTATTTTATATCAAGGTATTTCTCAATCCATTTTTGATCAACTTCCTGCCCCACAAATTTGCTTACCTGACTGTGTGTTTTTGTATCATTTATGAGCAGATACCCAATTAATCTTTTGTCTTTGACCACAAATTTTTTATAAATCGTCTTCTCTTTGTTAAGACACTCAAATAGATTTGAGTCTTTTACATCGTTTATGTTTCCAGCGGAAACTATTTCCATTCTAAATGCCTTTAGAAAATAAGGTATAGGTTTTATTTGATATTCAATATTCTGTCCAAGAATGTTTTTGCCAACCACCTTGCCACTTTCAACTGCAAAAGTCCATGTGCCAGGATTTTGATTGTCAAGATAGGCTACATCTCCACATGCAAACACATCTTCTATTGAGGTTTGCATTCTGGTATTTACTCCAATGCCTTTTCTGGGACTCAGTATTCGTTTATCATTTACAAAATCTGTATTTGGCACAACACCTGCAGAAAAAATTACAATGTCAGATAAAATCTTTTTGTTACTTGAAAGAAATATTACCAACTTGTTGTTTGTTTTTTCTATTCTTTCAACTTTGCTATCAAAAATTATATTTATTCCCCTTCTTTTTATCTCTTCTTCAAAAAGCAAAGCACCTACTTCATCTAATTGTTTAGGCAAAAGTCGTTTTGCTATTTCAATTAAAAATACACTTTTACCCTCCAGTGTTGAAGCAAGTTCTAATCCTAAAAGCCCTGCGCCTATAATGGCAACTTCAGAGACTCGGGGGATGGTTGCTTTTAATCGTAGCAGGTCTTCATAAGTCCTCAAAGAAAAAACATCATCTCTTGCTGTAATATCAACCACATCATCGCCGCTATATGACTTGGAACCAGATGCAATTACAAGTTTTCTGTACCCTATTTTCTTGTCTGACACACACACAATCTTGTTGTCAAAATCAACCTCAATCACAGGTGAGTTTAGATAAATTTTTATGTTGTTATCTTCAAACCAGTTTTTTGGTTTTATAAAGAATTTCTCATCAATAGGATTGTAAATATAATAAGGTAGTTTCAATCTATAATAAGGCAATACCCTCTCATCACTTAGAATGCATATTGAAAGATTAAAATCCTCTTTCCTTATTTCTTCTGCAACTGTTAAAGCAGAAACTCCACCACCAATAATCACTACATCAAATTTTTCCATTGCTTTACACCAGCTTTTACTCTTTTATCTTCTCAGCAAATAGTATACCAAATTCGTACGCCTTTTTTAATTCCTCATCATTTGGTTTGAAATTTACCTTGAGCCCTGGTTCAACTACTTTGAACCTTAACTGTTTTAATCGTGCTTCAATGTTTGAAACAGCTTCTCCACTCCAGCCATATGTTCCAAAAGCAGCAGCAATTTTTCCTCCATGAACTATTGGGTTTAGCCTAATCAATATCTCATATATTGGCAAAAGAGCATCTGAATTTATGGTAGGTGAGCCAAACAACACCCCTTTTGCCATGTATATCTTTTCCAATATATCTTCTATTTTGTGCTCAATTGCATTGTACAACAGCACATCTATACCGCTTTGAACAATTGCTTCAGAAATCTTTTTAGCAAGCATTTCGGTGTATCCATATGCTGAAACATAAACAATGACAACATAAGGCTTTTCGGGTTTTTTTAGAAGTTTTTCTGACCATAACCTATATAAACCAAGAAGTTCGTCTTTGTAGTTTGTCAAGATTGGACCATGACCTGTTGCTATGATGTCAATCCTTAGGTCTTTTATCTTTTCAATTGCCTGAAGGACATAACTTTTAAATGGAGACATAATTACATCATAATAGTACTTGTACGCATCCATAAATCCTTCTTTGTCATTATCCATTACCCAGTTGATGTCAAGATTTTCGGTACTATAATGACAGCCAAAAGAATCACAAGTAAAGAGTATACTATCTTCTATAAGATAGGTGTAAATCGAGTCAGGCCAGTGTAAAAATGGAGCAGAGATAAACCTCAATGTTTTGTTCCCTAAGGATATTTGGTCACCATCGTTTACAACTTGATAATTAAAACTCTTATTTGAAATCTTTTTTAAAAATCTTATGGCAGAACTGCTACCAAATATTTCTATTTTCGGGTTTATTTCAAGAAGTCTTTCAATTGAACCCGAGTGATCTGGTTCTGTGTGATTTATTATTAGATAGTCAATCTTTGCAGGGTCAATTATCTCTTTAATATTGTCTAAAAATTGTTCAAAGAACTTATACTTCACATTTTCGATAAGTGCAACTTTTTCAGAACCAATCACAAGATAAGAGTTATATGTTGTTCCATATTTTGTGTACATTACAATGTCAAATATACGAAGATTTGGGTCTTGTACTCCCACTAAGTATATATTCTCTTTTAATTTTGTATACATTCTGAATCTCACTCCCCTTGTTAAAAAAGTCTCAATATATTCAAAAATATTTATACCCTACATATTTCTTTGTAAACAAATTAAGTGATATAAATTTTCGTTCAGTAATATATTTTAGTAGAAACACAATTAAAAAAGGGGAACAATAAAATGCTTAGCAAAGTATCTAATCGGTTCTTAGCTGTCACAATCTTGGCTATATTTGTAATTGCCTTAGTTGGTATAATTTCAAACAAAAGCTTAGAAAATACAAAGATAGCATCTACTGAAATACCAAAAACTTCGCAAACCCAAACGCAAGAGGTTTCAAATGTAAATACTCTTAAAGGTTATCTTCAGGTAATGGTGGTGGACAGCAAAACTGGCACACCTGTTGAAGGAGCAAATGTAGTTTTTTCTAACTTAGAGCAGCTATACACAACGGGTAAAGATGGAAAGACACAAGTTATTCCAATGAGCATCAAATCAACTGGAAGTTTAGGAATTACATCACAGCCTTATGAGGAAGTAGTAATTGGTGTATTTAAACAGGGATATGCAGATTATATCTTATTCAACGCGAAGGTAAGACCAACAACGCAAGACAAGCCACAACTTAAAGTGATACGAGTTGTAAAAGCTTCTACTGTAGCAACCACCCCTGTTTTTGCAATGGAAAAGTATTCTTCCGAGATGGCAAAAGAAGTGATGAATAAAATGAAGGCGAAACTAAATTCACTTGCAAATTCCACACAGGAAATTGAGGAAATAGAAATTAGTGAATAAGGTGCCTTGTAAAACGGCACTTTTTTTTTATATAATAGAGCTTGTACATTTAAAAATTTTTTCATCGTTAAGAAAGGTCTTGACAGCCATGAACCATGAAGTTTTAATTCTTTTAAAAAACATTCTATATCTTTTTGCTATTATCTTTATTGGTTTTATTGGTACAAAAACAAGATTGTTTTCATCAACGATAAAAGATACTGTAAGCGAGCTGATAATAAAAGTAACTGCTCCAATCCTATTATTTACAACCATAAGTAGTAAACCCTATTCTTCAACTGTTGTGAAAAATGTCTTTACTTTGATAATCTCAGCCTTTTTTGGGATAATGGTATTACTTGGGGCAGGTTACATAACAGGAAGGTTATTTAAGCTTCAAGGCAAAACATTTTACACACATATATTTTGTTCGGCTTTTGGGAACACTGGTTTTTTGTCATTTCCACTTCTGTACTCTATTTTTGGTGAAAAGGGCGTGTTTTACGCCGCAAGTTACAATATAATGCATGACTTTTTGGCTTGGTCATTAGGACTTTCAATAATAACAAAGCACAGCAGTGAGAAAATTAAATTTGGTTTTATAAACGCAAATTCAATTGCCATTTTCTCAGCATTTATAGTGTATTTGCTAAAAGGTGCTTTGCCAACTGAAATTTTAAGTTACTATAATAAATTTTTTCTCACTATTTACGATGCACTAAATCCATTTGGAAAGACAACCATCTATTTGTCTATGTTTTTTATTGGCTGTCTTTTGGCAGAAGTATCATTTAAAGATACAGTTAAAACCTATCCTGCTTATGGAATTGTTGCATTTAAGATGGTGGCTTTCCCTCTATTGATTACGTTTTTGACCAAATTCGTAAGTTTAGATAACTTTACACGGTTAATTATTATACTCCAAACAGGAATGCCAACCGCAATAATTAGTTCAGTACTCTCATATACATACAAAGCTGATAGTTCATATGCTACACGTACAATATTTATTACAACACTTTTTTCTCTGTTGACAATTCCTGTTCTTGTGTTTATATATTATCATATTTAAAAAACTCTAAAGAGAGGATGGTTAAGTTTGCAGCATGAGATTGTCATTGTATTGGATTTTGGAGGACAGTATAATCAACTAATTGCAAGAAGGGTTCGTGAATGTGGTGTTTATTGTGAGATTTGGCCATATGACACACCTTTAGAGAAGATAATTGAAAAAAATCCGAAAGGCATAATCTTTACGGGCGGACCATCAAGTGTGTATGAAAAAAATGCGCCTGTTGTGGATAAAAGGATATTTGAAATTGGTATTCCAATTCTTGGGATATGCTATGGAAATCAGCTTATTGCATATCTTTTAGGTGGCAAGGTTTCGACTGCACTCTTTAGAGAGTATGGTAAAACACATATAAAATACAATACAAATTCACCTTTATTCACAGGCTTGCCAGAGCACTCAATTTGTTGGATGAGCCATACTGACTTTGTAGAAGAACTCCCGGCAGGTTTTGAAGTTTTGGCTTCTACCGAAAACTGTGCCATTGCTGCATTTGGTGACAAAGAAAAAAAGATTTATGGTGTTCAGTTCCATCCAGAGGTTGTTCATACTGAACATGGGCAAGAAATAATAAAAAACTTTTTGTTCAATATCTGCGGGTGCAAAGGTGATTGGATGACATCATCGTTTATAGAAGAAAAAGTAAATGAGATAAGAAGAATTGTTGGCAATCAAAAGGTTGTATGTGCACTTTCTGGTGGTGTTGATTCATCTGTTGCGGCAGTACTTGTTCACAAGGCGATAGGCAAAAATCTTTTCTGCATATTTGTTGACCATGGACTTTTGAGAAAAGGAGAGGTAGAAGAAGTCATAAACACATTCAGAGGACAGTTTGATATGAATGTAATCAAGGTGGATGCAAAAGATAGGTTTTTGAAAGCACTCTCTGGTGTTAAGGACCCTGAGAGAAAGAGAAAAATAATAGGTGAGGAGTTTATACGTGTTTTTGAAGAGGAGGCTTCAAAACTTGGAGATGTAAAATTTTTAGTGCAAGGTACAATTTATCCTGATGTTGTTGAAAGTGGAGTTGGCAAAGCTGCAACAATAAAAAGTCATCACAATGTTGGCGGCTTACCAGAACATATCAAGTTTGAGAGGATAATTGAACCACTGCGTGAGCTTTTCAAAGATGAGGTAAGAAGGGTGGGAATAGAATTAGGAATTCCTGAAAAGATTGTAAAAAGACAGCCATTTCCAGGACCCGGCCTTGCAATAAGGATAATTGGTGAGGTTACCGAAGAAAAGCTTGAGATACTTCGAGAGGTTGACTGGATTTTCAGAAAAGAGATTGAGGCGTGTGGACTTGACAAAGAGATCTGGCAATACTTTGCAGTACTCACTGACATGAGAAGTGTGGGAGTAATGGGTGATGAAAGAACGTATGACTACACTGTTGCACTCAGAGCTGTTACAAGCATTGATGGGATGACAGCCGACTGGGCGAAGATTCCTTATGATGTTTTAGAAAGGGTTTCAAACGAGATTGTAAACACTGTAAGAAAGGTAAATAGAGTTGTGTATGACATTACTTCAAAACCACCTGCTACAATTGAGTGGGAATGATGTCAAAAAATTTTTTATAAGGGCTTGAATTTTATAATAGAAGGGTGTAACATATTTTATAAGTTGATTAGTGGGATGTGAAATGAAGGATATTGTAAATCTTGCTTTAAAAGTGGTATGTAGTTTAAATCTCACTTTTTGTTTAGTTGTGTTTGTTTATTCTAAAAGCATAGCTGTTTTTATGATAATGCTGGGCAGTAGTTTAATATTGCTATTTATCTTGTATTCTTTATTGCTACTTTTAAAATCTTCAGTAAAAGGCAAAGTTAATTTTGTTTATTTATTATTTCATAGCTTGGCAGTTGTGGCTTTGGTACTGTTGTACGCTTTTGTTTTTAAATTCTATAAAGAAAGATTTGTATATCTTCTTTGGATTTTAATAGGCTATCCTCTGTTTTTGATAGTCTCATATATTGTAACTTATCTTTACAAAACATTGTCAAGGAAGTGAAAAATAAAATGGGTGAGGGTGTATTGAAGGTTTTGTTCACAATACCAATCGGCAAGGGTATTCCGGTAAGGGTAGCAGTTGTTGAGATGTGGGGCGTGATGGCGTTTTTGATTATATTAGCATTCTATCTTACGTCCAACATGAAATTAGTGCCAAGCAAAAAACAGGTCATTGCTGAGTTCATAGTTGACTCAATAAACAAAATTACCAAAAACTTTTTAGGCCATTATTGGCATATATTTGCTCCCTATTTAGGTACACTGTTTTTGTTCTTACTTGGATTAAACTTATTAGGCCTTATAGGACTCCAGCCTCCTACAAGCAATTTAAACGTAACTGCAAGCTTTGGTGTTATGTCAATTTTAGTTTTAATAATTTCAACTATTGTTCTCAAAAACCCAATTAGATGGTTTTTGAGTCATTTTAAGCCCATTCTTATTATCTTCCCATTTAAATTCTTAGACTATTTCACAAGAACTCTTTCTCTTTCTGCGCGACTGTTTGGCAATATCCTTGCTGGTGTTACCATAATGGAGCTTGTATATCACGGGCTTATAAAAGCTCACATACCTCCTGTTGGTATACCAGCAGCTTTGAGTTTATATTTTGATATTTTTGATGGTATTTTACAAGCGGTAATTTTCGCATTCTTATCACTAATTTATCTCTATGAAGCTTTGGAAGAATAAATTTTTTGGAGGTGTTTCAATTGACAGCATTAGGTGCTGGAATAGCAATGCTTGCAGGTTTGGGTGTAGGAATTGGTATAGGAATTGCAACAGGCAAGGCTGCAGAATCTATTGGTAGACAGCCAGAAGCATTTGGAAGGATTTTTCCACTATTCTTGCTTGGTGCTGCTTTGGCAGAGGCAGTAGCTATTTACAGTTTAGTTGTTGCATTTATGTTAATTTCAAAGATTTAAACGCTCTCCAGATGGCTTGGGGAGCGTCATCTCTTTATTTTCAAAATCAAAAATTGTGGTTGACATAAAAATTTCTGTAAAAGTCCAAAAAGGAGATGAGCACATATATGTTCGATCTTGCAATTTTCGAAAATATGTTCTTTTGGGCAGTTATCAACTTTTTGATACTCTACTTGGTTTATAGAATATTCTTTTTCAAAAAAGTAACTGCCTTTATGGAAAAACGTTCAAATATGATCCAAGAACAGCTTGACTTTGCTGCAAAGTCAAAAGAAGAGGCTATGAAATTGAAAGAAGAATACGAAAACATTTTATCTCAGGCACATGCGAAGGCAAACGAGATAGTTCAAAACGCCATTGTTGAGGCTCAAAAACAGGCTGACAAGATTATTGAAGATGCCAAGCTTGAGGCAAACAAGATTATTGAAAATGCTCTCAAGCAGCTTGAGATTGAAAAGAAAAAACAAATCAATGAACTTAAAAACCAATTTGTTTCAATTGCTCTTCTTGCTGCATCTAAGGTTATTGAAAAGAATTTAAACACCGAAGAAAATAGGAAAATGGTTGAGAATATATTTGATGAGGCAGGGGTTGCTTAAAAATGTTGCCAGCAAAAAGATATGCAGAAGGGTTAATCAAGCTTGCTGAAGAAGAGGGAAAGCTTGAGAAATTTTTTGTGGACCTCTTTAGAATATATGACTTGTTTAAGACAAATAGACAGTTTGTAGACGTTTTATTTGACCTTGAGATGAAAGGACCTGATAAAAAAGAGAAGATAAAGCAATTTCTTGATGAAAATGTTGATAGATATATTGTCAATCTCATCTATTTGCTAATTGACAAGCGAAGAGAGATTTTACTTCCATATATACCTTTTTATTATAAGGAAATGTATGACAAGATAATAGGTAATGTGGATGTTGAAGTGATTGTATCAGAGGAAGTTGACGAAGGTGTTCTTAGAAAGATATCGAACTGGCTTTTGAAAAAGTATGGTGTTAAAAATCCGCGCTTTAAAGTTAAGGTTGATAGAAGCATCATTGGGGGAATAAAACTCTTATTCAACAATATTGAGGTTGACGCTACAATTAAAGGTGCATTGGATTCTATAAAAAAAGAACTTATCCAGAATGCTATTTAGGGGTGATGATTTGAGATGGTGGATGTAACAATAAGACCAGATGAGATTGCCTCAATCATAAAAGAGCAAATAAAGAACTATGAAAAGAAGATAGAAACAAGTGACGTTGGCGTGGTGATTATGTCTGGAGATGGTATTGCGAGAATACACGGCCTTGACAACTGTATGGCTGGTGAGCTTTTAGAATTTCCTAACAATGTTTATGGAATGGCGCTTAACTTAGAAGAAGATAATGTTGGATGCGTTATTTTAGGAAATGACAGGGAAATCAAAGAAGGTACAATTGTAAAAAGAACAGGCAGAGTAGTAGAGGTGCCTGTTGGAGAAGAACTTTTAGGTAGAGTTGTGAATGCCCTGGGGCAGCCTATTGACGGTTTGGGACCTATCAATGCAAAAAAATACAGACCAGTTGAGAGAATAGCGCCAGGCGTTATTGAAAGAGAACCTGTTAAAACTCCACTTCAAACAGGCATTATGGCAATTGATGCGATGATTCCAATTGGAAGAGGTCAAAGAGAGCTTATTATTGGAGATAGGCAAACAGGGAAAACAGCTATTGCGATTGATACGATCATCAATCAAAAAGACCAAGGAGTATACTGTATTTATGTAGCAATTGGTCAAAAGGCATCAACTGTTGCCCAGATAGTGCACACGTTGAAAGAATATGGGGCAATGGACTATACAATTGTTGTCAGTGCAACTGCAAGTGATTCAGCACCACTTCAGTTCTTGGCACCCTATGCAGGCTGTGCAATGGGAGAAGAGTTTATGGAGTCGGGGAAAGATGCTCTTATAGTTTACGATGACTTATCAAAACATGCAGTTGCATACAGGGCAATGTCACTTCTTTTGAGGCGACCACCTGGCCGTGAAGCATATCCGGGGGATGTTTTTTACTTGCATTCAAGACTTTTAGAGAGAGCTGCAAAGCTAAATAGTCAGCGTGGTGGTGGTTCACTTACAGCCTTGCCTATCATTGAGACACAAGCTGGTGATGTTTCTGCATATATTCCTACAAATGTCATTTCAATAACCGATGGCCAGATATATCTTGAAAGTGAGCTGTTTTATGCTGGTATAAGGCCTGCGATAAATGCAGGTATATCAGTTTCAAGAGTAGGTGGTAATGCCCAGATAAAGGCTATGAAGAAAGTTGCAGGAAGATTAAGACTTGATTTGGCCCAATATAGAGAACTTGAAGCTTTTGCTCAGTTTGGTTCAGAGCTTGACAAATCAACTCGTGAAAGACTTGCCCAAGGTCAGCGAATTGTAGAGACACTAAAACAGCCTCAGTACAAGACACTACCTGTTTGGCACCAAGTTGTCATCCTTTATAGTGCAGTAAATGGGTATTTAATGGATATAGAAGTAAGTAAAGTTAGAGAATTCAATGAGAAATTAGTGCAGTACATCTCTGCAAATTATCCACAGATATTTGACTCAATAAAAGAGACAAAGGACTTGACGCCTGAAAATGAAGAACTGTTAAAAAAGGTAATTAGCGAGTTCAAAGAAAGATTTAAAAGTAGCAAGTAGGTGAAATAAAAGATGGCAAACAAGACAAGGTGGATAAAGTCAAGGATTAAAAGTGTCAATGAGACAAAAAAGATTACAAGAGCTATGTATCTCATCTCTGCATCTAAGATGAAAAGGTCACGAGACAGGCTTGACAGTACAAGACCGTATTTTGAAAAAATAAATGAATTTATGAAAGACCTTATGTTGCATGGTATGCAAACAAATCACATACTCTTTGAAGGGTCGTATAAAGAGGGGCAAAAAAGAATTGGTATAATTGTAATCAGTGGTGATAAGGGACTGTGTGGAGGTTATAATGCAAATGTTTTAAGAAGTACTTTGAATTTGTACGAAAGGATTTCAAAAGAGGGAGAAGTCCTATTTTTCCCAGTAGGTATCGTTGGAAAAAATTTTTTATTCCGCCATGGCTACAAAGTAGAAGACAATTTTAACTATCAAACTCAGTCTGTATCTGTAAAAGTTGCAAAGGGAATAGCTCAAAATGTTGTAAAAAAGTATTACAGAGGAGATATTCATGAACTTTATATCATCTACACCAAGCTAATTTCCACCATTAAGCAAGATGTGATTGTAAAAAAACTTCTTCCTCTTGACCCAAGCGAATTTATGTCTGGTGAGGTCAAAAAGGATGAGATAATAAGATACGAACCAAGCCCAACAGATGTACTTGATGTGGTCATATATGAATATTTAAAAGGTATCATCTTTGGGGCAATGATGGACTCATATGTAAGTGAACTTGCTGCAAGGATGACAGCAATGGACAATGCAACAAAAAGTGCAGATGAAATGATACAAAAACTCGTGTTAAAACTCAATCGGGAACGCCAAGCAGTGATTACTCAGGAGATATCAGAGATAATAAGCGGTGCAGCTGCTTTGAAATAAATAAGTAACTATTTAAACTTAATTTTAAAGGGAGTGTAGCCAAAGATGGATCAGAATGTTGGTTATGTTGTTCAAATAATTGGTCCTGTAGTAGATATAAGGTTTGAAAGTGGTAACCTTCCAGCTATAAATAATGCAATTGAGATTCATTTTGATGGAAAGACGCTCGTTGCAGAGGTTGCTCAGCACTTAGGCAATGATACTGTTCGCTGTGTTGCTTTGGGCTCAACTGACGGGCTCAGAAGAGGTGTAAAGGCAGTTGACACAGGTGGGCCAATTAAAGTTCCTGTTGGAAGAGGAACATTGGGAAGAATATTCAATGTTTTAGGCCAGCCAATCGACAACAAAGGCGAAGTACAGGCAACAGACTACTGGCCAATCCACAGAAGTGCACCTTCTTTTGAAGAACAGGTGCCTGCAGTGGAGATTTTTGAGACAGGGATTAAGGTCATAGACCTTTTAGCACCATATGCAAAAGGTGGAAAGATTGGACTTTTTGGCGGTGCAGGTGTTGGGAAGACTGTTCTCATCATGGAGCTTATCAGAAATATTGCCACAGAACATGGTGGATTTTCAATATTTACTGGGGTTGGTGAGCGAACAAGAGAGGGAAATGACCTTTGGCTTGAGATGAACGAATCAGGTGTTATAGAAAAGACAGTTTTGGTCTTTGGCCAGATGAACGAGCCACCAGGGGCAAGAATGAGAGTTGCTCTCACTGGTCTTACCATGGCCGAGTATTTTCGTGATGTAGAAGGACAGGATGTGCTTTTGTTCATTGACAATATTTTTAGATTTATTCAAGCAGGTTCGGAGGTTTCAGCACTGTTGGGAAGAATTCCGTCAGCTGTCGGTTATCAGCCAACACTTGCAAACGAGGTAGGCGCTTTGCAAGAGAGAATAACCTCTACAAAAAGAGGGTCAATAACCTCTGTTCAAGCAATCTATGTTCCGGCTGATGACCTCACTGACCCAGCACCAGCTACTACATTTGCTCATCTTGATGCGACAACTGTGTTGTCAAGACAGATTGCTGAGCTTGGCATATATCCTGCTGTTGACCCGCTTGACTCTACATCGCGAATACTTGACCCACGAATTGTGGGTGAAGAGCACTATTATGTAGCAAGAACAGTCCAGCAGATTTTGCAAAGGTATAAAGAATTGCAGGACATCATTGCAATATTAGGTATGGATGAGCTCTCTGAAGAGGACAAATTGATTGTCTACAGAGCAAGAAAGATTCAGAGATTTCTTTCTCAGCCATTCTTTGTTGCTGAAGCTTTCACAGGAAGACCTGGAAGATATGTCAAACTGAAGGATACAATAAGAGGATTTAAAGAGATAATTGAGGGCAAAATGGACCATATCCCTGAGCAGTATTTCTACATGGTTGGGACAATTGACGAGGTTTATGAGAACTATGAAAAGGATATGAAGGGCAAATAAGTTTTGAGGTGATAGTGTAAAATGGCTGAATTTGAATTAGAAGTTTTGCAACCTGAAAGGGTTTTTTTTAAAGACAAAGTGGAGATGATAGTTGTTCGTGCAATAGATGGAGAAATAGGTGTAATGGCAGGTCATGAACCAATTGTCACACCCATTGGAATTGGAAAGCTTAGGATAAAAAAGGATGGAAAATGGCGCGAAGCAGCAATTGCAGGAGGTATCCTTGAAGTTAATCAAAATAAGGTTGTTATTTTGAGTGATGCTGTAGAATGGCCAGAAGAAATAGACAGACAAAGAGCTTTAGCTGCAAAAGAAAGAGCTGAAAAGAAACTTCAGCAAAAACTTCCGCCAGATGAGTTTGAAAGATATCAGGCAGCTTTGTATAGAGCTTTAAACAGGCTGAGAATGATTGAAGAACGGAGAAGTGGTGACTAATATATAAAAAGTGGGCTGTAAGTTTAATAAAACAGCCCACTTTTTTCTTTTATTTTGTTTATTTTTTCTTTTTACTTTTCTTTTTTTCACCTTTTCCCTCTTTCTTGCTGTTTTTGGAAGTTTCTTCTTCCTTTGTAGGTTCGCTATGTTCTTCCTCTTCCTCATCTTCCTTGATTTCTTCATCTTCTAACAGCACTTCCTCGTCTACATCTAATTCTTCAAAATCTAATGGAGTGTCCACAAGGTCTATTTCTTCGTCTGGTAGTTCTGTTAGAATATCTGGTTCTATATCTACAAAGTCGCTTTCGAAAATTTCTGACTCAGGTTCTTTCATTGTCTCTTCTTCTATTTCAGAGTCGTCAACAACACCTGTTAAAAGTCTTTCTTCAAAGCAGGACTCACACATGTCTTGGTCCTCTGGAATATACTCCTCATGGCAGTATGGACAAAGTTTCATGTTTTCTTCTGTGACCTTTTTTAGCTGCTCCAAATCCTTTTTGCAAATAGGGCAGAGGTCTTCCTCTTCAGGTATTCTATTTAACTCACATCTTGGACAGTATTTATAACCCATCTTCTTTTTCCCCCTAAAAAAGTTGATTTGCTATCAAAATAATATTAATTAGTCTTACGAAAAAAATCAACTAAATTTTACTTAACAACAGTCTTTATTTTTGCTACTATAAAAACATAAAGAAAACAACAGATATAAGGAGAAGCTTTTCAAGTTGTTTGGATATGTTGTGCCGTACAAGCCCGAACTTAAAATACGAGATTACGATTATTACAAAGCAGTCTATTGTGGAATATGCCTGCAGACAAAGAAAATTGGTAATATTCCGCGGATATTTTTAAATTATGATTTTGTGTTCTTATATTTGATTTTAAAAGAGCACTTTAATGTACAAGAGGAATTTGGCAATACAAGATGTATCGCTCATCCTCAAAAAAAGAGCGTATTTCTCAAATCAAATGAAATGTTAGAATATGTAAGCAGCCAAATGGTGATGTTGAGTTTTTTAAAGCTCTATGATGATTATATTGACGAAAAACAACTTGTGAGCTTTACTTTGTACAATACATTAAGGCCATATCTCAAAAAAGTAACAAGAATATATCCTACCTCGTTTAAAAAGATAAAAGAGCTATTTGAAAAGCAACTTTTACTTGAAAAATCAGAATGTCAAAACATTGATGAGGTTGCACACAATTTTGGCCAGATTTTGGCTGAGATTTTTGCATATAATAACGATCCAAAGTTAAGAGAGATAGGTTTTTATACTGGTGTTTGGATATACATTGTTGATGCCATTGATGACTATATTGATGATGTGAAAAAAAAGAGATATAATTGTTTGAAATATCATCTTCAAAAGTGTAAAGAGGACAATGCTCTATTTGAAAGAGAGATAAGCATCCTTAAAGTGAGTTTAGATAATTATCTTGTCAGATTGAATGAGCTTATAAAAGGGTATAATAATCGATTGTTAGATAATATAGTTCAACTTGGAATGTACTCAAAGACAGAAGAGGTAGTAAACAAATTAAAAGCAAACTTTTTTAAGGAGTTGAAAATGTCATGAGAGACCCATATGAAGTTTTAGGTGTGAGAAAAGGTGCAACGAAAGAAGAGATTAAAAAAGCTTATCTTGAGCTTGTTAAAAAGTATCATCCAGATAAATTTAAAGACAACCCTCTGCGTGAGCTTGCAGAAGAGAAGTTAAAGGAGATTAATGAAGCATATAATATACTTATGAATGATCAGTACTCAAGCTATGAGTATTCTACATATGACCAAAATTCTATTTACCAGCAAGCAAGAGATTTAATTGCGCAAGGCAATTTGAATGCAGCAGAGAACTTGCTTAATCAAAACCAACGAAATGATGCAGAGTGGTTTTATTTAATGGGAATAATATATCAAAAAAGAGGATGGATAAGTCAGGCCTACAGGTATTTTGTTGAGGCATATAGTCGTGACCCAAGCAATTTTGAATACAGGCGTGCAAAAGAACAGTTTGAGACAACCTCAAGAAATTACGAATGGTCAGCATATAATAGGGGTTATAGGCGCCATGACGACTGTGATATATGTACAATATGTCAAATAATAGCCTGCTGGGAGTGTTGTTGTGACAATGATTTTGGTTGCTGAGGAGGCAGACTGATTGATAAATCTCTACAAACTTGACAACAATCTTCGGCTTGTATATGAAAAAGTAGATACTGTAAAGACAGTAAGTGTTGGAGCTTGGATATTAGCAGGTTCAAGGTATGAGACTAAAAATGAAAATGGGATTTCTCATTTTATTGAACACATACTTTTTAAAGGCACAAAGAATAGAAGCTCCAAAGAAATAGTCTATGAAATAGAATCCATAGGAGGGCAAATAAACGCATTTACTGCAAAAGAGTACACTTGTTTTTATGTAAGAGTATTAGACGAGTTTTTAGAAAAGGCATTTGAAATCCTGTCTGATTTGCTTCTAAATCCTTTAATAAACCCAGAAGACATTGAGAAAGAAAAAACTGTTGTAATTGAAGAAATTAATATGTCAAAAGATGATCCGGAAGAAATTTTGTACCAGGCATTAAATGACTTAATATGGAAAGGGGAAACATTATCATATCCAATAATTGGAAGAGAATCTACTGTAAAAAGGATTGACAAAGACAAGATATTAAATTTTATGAAAAAGAGATATAAACCAGAAAATGTAGTAATTTCAGTTGCTGGTAATTTCGATGAAGCTTATCTTATAGAGTTATGTGAAAAATATTTTGGCAACTGGAAAAGCTATTTAGGATCAAAAGCCACAAATAACTCAAAACCTATCTTCAAAAGGGGAGCAGTCATAAAGTCAAAGAAGAGTGACCAAGCCCAAATTGCAATAGCGTTTGAAGGTTTTGGCCAAGAAGATGAAAATGTTTACAAGTTGTTAGTAGTTTCAAACATACTTGGTGGTGGAATGAGTTCAAGACTTTTTCAGAAGATAAGAGAAGAACTTGGACTTGTATACAGTATAAATTCTTTTGTCAGCACTTACAAAGATGTAGGGATGCTAATAGTGTACGCTGGCACAAATCCCAAAAATATAGGAGTGGTTTATAAAGAGATCCTTAGCCAGATTAAGCTACTGATAAAAGGAAACTTGACTCCTGATGAGGTAGAAGTTGCAAAACAGCAGATAAAAGGAAGTATCATTTTTGGATTGGAGAACACAAGTAGCAGGATGTCAAACCTTGGGAAGAATATGCTACTTTTAAATAGAATAACTGAAATGCAGGAGATAATTAATATGATTAATTCTATTAAGTTCGACCAAGTTATGGACATGGTAAGAGAAGTATTGACAAAAGAGTTTTCTGTAGCTGTTGTGGGAAACAAAAAAGAGATAGATAGTAAAATTTTTGAGGAGAGACTCGTAACCGAATGAAAAAAGGGAGGAAGACAGATGATTTTAAGGATAAAAAGAGCAGATGATGCAAAAGATTTACCTTTGCCTCAATACGCTTCAGCTGGTTCTGCCGGGATGGACCTTTTTGCTTGTGTAGAAAATGAAGTGGTCATCAACCCTGGGGAAATAAAGCTTATCAGAACAGGGATATACATTGAACTTCCAAATGGCTATGAAGCCCAGATAAGACCACGAAGTGGGCTTGCATTAAAATATGGCATCACAATTTTAAATTCCCCTGGAACAATTGACAGTGACTACAGAGGAGAGGTATGTATAATCTTAATTAATCTTGGGAAAGAGCCGTTTGTAGTAAAAAGAGGTGATAGAATAGCTCAAATGGTGATATGCAAGTATGAAAAGGTGAGAATAGAGGAGGTTGATAAACTTTCTGAAACAGAGCGTGGAGATGGTGGTTTTGGTTCAACCGGCATTTGAGCAATTTCGAAAAAGAGGTGATATCAAGGTTGCTTTTGAGTAATATAAAAAATTCTAAGCCTATTGTCTGTCAGCATTCAGGAAAGATTATAGGCAATTCAGATGCTATAGAACTTTTGATTGACGATGATGGAAATGTATGTGGCATAGAGATTAGAAAAAGACGAAATTTCCGGTGGGAGACAGAATTTATTGGATGGGAAAATATAGTTGTCATTGGCGATGATGTGATAATTGTAAACATAAAAGAGGGGGAGCTTGAATGATACTTCCAACCTCTTTTTTTGGATACTCAAAAGTTGAGGTAAGGGCGTATATTGAAAAGTTAAATGAAGATTTTAAAAACCAAACTTACAAGCTTGAAAACGAAAAAGAACTGCTTATAAAAGAGAACAAAAGACTTAAAATGGAAATTGAGAGGTTAAGTCTTCAGCTGTCTTCCATACATGTCAAAGACTTAAGCTGTTACCAAAGATTTATTGAGAAGTGCTTTTTTAATGAATGGAAGGAGTACTATTCAAAAAGAGCTTCAGAGGTTGAAGCCGAGTATTCAAAGAGGTTAGAAGAGCTTGAAAAAATTAAAGAGAATACACTTAATCACATCTTATACATAAAAAAACAGAAAGAAAAAATCATTAAAAAACTAAAAGAGACTATAGAGGACATAGAAGGGTTGCTTAATAATGAAGAAGAGGTGTCTTTGAGGAAATTGCGAAGAGATTTCCACATTGACGGTAACCTTATTTTACCATCAGGTATCATTATAAACCATGAAGTGATTGAAAACATGAAAGAAAGAGGATTTTTGATAGAATTTTTGAAACATCTTGCGAAGGAGGATGAAGATATATGAATATAGAAGTAAAGGTTTTAGAACTTCTTGAACAAAACCCTAAGTTCTCTGCAGAAGAAATTGCCATTATGCTAAATGAAAAGAAAGAGGAGATTGAAAAAATAATTAAAAAACTTGAAGAGGAAAAGGTAATAGTTAAGTATCACACAATTGTCAATTGGGAAAAGACAGAAAAAGAGGTTGTGGAAGCAATAATTGAGGTAAAGGTAACTCCTCAAAGAGGTGTGGGATACGATGCAATTGCAAAGAGGATATACAAATTTCCAGAGGTCAAGGCGGTTTATCTTCTTTCTGGAAATTACGACTTACATGTAATTGTTGAAGGAAAGACAATGAAAGATATTGCCCATTTTGTAGGTTCTAAACTTGCACCGCTTGAATATGTTTTGTCTACAGCAACCCACTTCATAATGAAAAAATACAAAGACGCGGGGGTAATCTTAGAAGATGGTGAGAAGGATGACAGGGAGGTAATAACACCGTGAACTTAGAAAGATTTCTATCAAGAGCTGTTCAAAGTGTTCCGCCCTCTGGTATTCGAAAATTCTTTGATATCGTTTCTGAAATGAAAGACGCTCTTTCGCTTGGTGTTGGGGAGCCAGATTTTGTCACACCCTGGAGTATAAGAGACATGGGCATATACTCTATTGAAGAAGGGCATACACATTACACTTCAAACTATGGACTACTTGAACTCAGAAAAGAAATCAGCAACTACCTAAGGAGAAGATTTGACCTTAACTACCCCAATTATAGAGAACAGATTTTAGTTACAGTTGGTGCGAGTGAAGCTATTGACATTGCACTAAGAAGTATTATAAATCCTGGCGATGAGGTATTAATTCCTGAGCCTTCATTTGTCTCTTATAAACCCTGTACAATCTTTGCGGGGGGTGTTCCTGTTGAGGTTCCAACAAAATCAGAAAATGATTTTAAACTACGAGCAGAGGATATAATTCCTAAAATTACACCACGCACAAAAGCTCTAATACTCTCATATCCAAATAACCCAACAGGAGCAATTATGACTAAAGAGGACTTAAAAGAGCTTGTTGATGTTTTGAAAGACAAAGACATTATTGTTATTTCAGATGAGATATATGCTGAGCTTACATACGAAGGAGAACATGTTTCTATTGCTAATTTTCCAGAGATGAAAGATAAAACCATACTGATAAATGGTTTTTCAAAGGCATTTGCAATGACAGGTTGGAGATTGGGGTTTGTTGCAGCAAATGAGGTTTTTATAAAAGCAATGGCAAAAGTACATCAGTACATTATTATGAGTGCCCCTACATTTTCCCAGTACGCTGCAATTGAAGCTTTACGTAGTGGGGCAGCTGAGGTTGAAAAGATGAGAGAAGAGTACAACCGACGAAGACGATATACGGTGAGTAGGTTCAATAAGATGGGACTTGAATGTTTTGAGCCAAAAGGAGCGTTTTATGTCTTTCCATCAATAAAATCGACTGGACTTTCATCAGAACAGTTTGCTGAGAAGCTTTTGTATCAGCAAAAGGTAGCAGTTGTGCCAGGAACTGCATTTGGAAGTTGTGGAGAGGGGTTTATCAGGTGCTCATATGCATATTCAATAGAAACTATAAAAGAGGCTTTAGACAGAATAGAAAGGTTTGTGATAAATCTTAAAGCTCCAAGTCAGAGTCAAGAAATTCAGAAAAATAGTGTGGTAGTGGAGAAGTAATATTGTATTGTCTTTCTACTAAGTTAAAATCAAACTTTATTGAATATGCATGAAGCAATAGCGGAAAGTTTTCATATTTTCCTGTTCCATAGAGAATATCACCAACAATAGGATAACCAATTGATGCCAAATGTACTCTTAACTGATGTGTACGACCAGTAATAGGCTTTAGTTTCAAAATCGAGTAGTTACTTTTGTAGGCAATTACTTCGTAGTAGGTAATCGCATAATCACCGCCTTCATTAATTTCTCTTTTTATTCCATCATTTGACTTGCTGATGGGTTTTTCTATAAACCCACATTTTTTTGTCAAAATTCCATCCACCACAGCTATATATGTTTTTTCAATTGTTCTCTTTTCAAATTCCAAAGAAATTATACTGTGAAAGTAAGAGTTTTTGGCAAACACTACAATCCCAGAGGTGTCTTTGTCTAACCTGTTTATTATATGTGACGTAAGTCCTTGAGAATTTAAATACCACTCAACATTATTTGCAAGAGTGTCAAAATAATGACCTTTAGATGGATGTGATGGGATACCAGAAGGCTTGTTAACAAACAAAAAAAATTGATCTTCAAATAAAATATCAATACTACCTTTTATTGGAACTACATTTGAATAAACATCCTTTAGTTCAAGCTCTATCATTGACTCGGCAGTGGGGTGTTGATTGATTGAAAAAATTGGTGGTATAAACCTTATTTGCCCATTTGATTTTAGCTTGCTTAAAAGGGTTGATGAAAGAAATAACTTTTTTCTTAGAATTTCTTTGTATGTCATCTTCAAATCCTCTTTTTTTATTACGTATACAAGTCTCATAATAGATTATTTTTCACCCTCGTATAATATGATTATCAAATCAATCAAAGATCCATATCTCAATTGGTACATTAAATTATTAGTACCAATTGATTACTGGAAATTCATTAAAATAAACTCCCTTTCTCAAAACACTCACTTCTCA
>Ga0207430_10039_pt1 | contig 72991 bp, 75 predicted proteins | sample YelNatsi3bottle8_FD_187544 | JGI IMG/M metagenome (GOLD analysis project Ga0207430, IMG submission 187544) | Hot spring thermophilic microbial communities from Obsidian Pool, Yellowstone National Park, USA - site 3 bottle 8 (SPAdes) (version 2) | ecosystem: Environmental > Aquatic > Thermal...
AGTGGAGATTTTTCGGGAAGAAAATCGAGGAGAATAAGACACAATTTCAGTTATCGGTCGCTTCTGGAGAAGCTCAAGATTTTAGCACAGCGTAAAGGTATACAAGTAATAGAGGTTAATCCCGCCTTTACATCAGTGATAGGGATGTTGAAATATGCACCGCAGTATATGATAAGCAAGGACATAGCAGCTTCGTATGTCGTAGCAAGAAGAGGACTTGGATTAAAAGAGCAAATTCCCGAGGGGTATATGGCAATTCTAAAAGATTTAGATGCTGACGAATTGGAGGAATTAAAAGAGCACGTAAAGAGAACGGTTAAGAACAAACAACTAAAGAAAAGGCAACTAAAGGAGATAGACAAAGCAAAAATGTTATTACAAAGCCTTGGGAGTGAGCCGGGGAAGGTATCAAGACCTCTGGATGGAACAAGTCTTGGTACCTGTAGCGAAAGCTATAATCTCTGGCGAGTTCTCAAGGTAGCGGTGGTAACGCCACTCTCCCCTGAGAGGGTATTAAGGGACGTCTCTGTCCTGAAGGAAGTATTACATTCAGGGCAAGTGGGGAGACCCGGTTAAGGGTGCGAGTTCCTGCTTCTTGGGGCAGGGGCTATGGGAGTGCTTAAATACCGCCTGCTGGGAATGAGCACTCTCTGAAAGGGCGGACTATAAATAGCCCAGCCTTCCAGACTTGTGCGGTTTTGCACAGTTTGGATGACCAGGTAAGAGTAATGAAAATCGCCGTTGCCAGCGACCACGGGGGATTTGAGTTGAAGGAGAAGGTTGTGGAGTTTTTGAAAGAAAAGGGCTATGAATATCAAGACTTTGGGACGTTTTCAAAAGACCCGGTAGACTATCCCGACATGGCTTATATAGTTGCAGAAAAAGTGGCAAAGGGAGAATTCGATAGGGGCATACTTATATGTGGGACAGGCATAGGGATATCAATTGCTGCTAACAAAGTAAAGGGCATAAGGGCAGCTCTGTGTAATGATGTTTACTCCGCCCGGATGTCCCGCCTTCATAATGACGCAAACGTATTAGCTATGGGAGGAAGGGTTATAGGCCCAGGACTTGCTTTGTTAATTGTTGAGGAATGGCTAAAGACGGACTTTGAGGGCGGAAGGCATAAAATAAGGGTGGATAAAATTACAAAATATGAACAAGAACAAAAATAAGATTAAAGGAGTGATTTTTTATGAATGTGTTAAGGCTTGTGGACCCTGAGATTGCAGAGGCTATAGATAAAGAACTTTTAAGGCAGCAGTACAAATTGGAAATGATAGCATCTGAAAATTTTACAAGTAAAGCTGTAATGGAGGCTCAGGGGTCGGTTTTAACAAACAAATACGCTGAAGGATATCCCGGTAAAAGGTATTACGGTGGATGTGAATACGTAGATATTGTAGAAGAATTAGCAAGAGAGAGGGCTATAAAGCTTTTTGGAGCAGAACATGTGAATGTTCAACCTCATTCTGGGTCTCAAGCTAATATGGCGGTCTACTTTGCTTTTTTAAATCCGGGGGATACCGTAATGGGCATGAATTTAGCCCACGGAGGCCATTTAACCCATGGAAGTCCTGTAAATATTTCCGGAAAGTATTTTAAATTTATACCTTATGGGGTATCAAAGGAAACTGGTTACATAGATTACGATGAGGTAGAAAGATTAGCCTTTGAGTACAAACCCAAAATGATTGTGGCAGGGGCAAGCGCCTACCCAAGGATTATAGATTTTGTAAGGATGTCTGAAATAGCAAAGATGGTAGGAGCGTATTTAATGGTGGATATGGCTCATATTGCAGGATTAGTAGCTGCAGGACTTCATCCAAGTCCTGTACCAGTGTCCGATTTTGTGACTACAACTACGCACAAGACCCTGCGTGGTCCAAGGGGTGGCATGATACTTTGCAAAAAGGAATACGCTCAAGCTATAGACAAAGCGATTTTTCCAGGCATTCAAGGTGGGCCTTTGATGCACGTTATTGCTGCAAAGGCGGTTTGTTTAAAGGAAGCCCTATCGGAAGAGTTTAAGTATTATCAAGAGCAGGTTGTAAAAAATGCAAAGGCTTTGGCAAAAGCGCTTATAGAAAAGGGATACAACTTAGTATCGGGAGGCACAGACAATCACTTAATTTTAGTTGACTTGAGGAACAAAAATCTTACGGGATTACAAGCAGAAAAGTACTTAGATGAAGTAGGAATAACCGTAAATAAAAATGCCATTCCTTATGATCCGGAGAAGCCTAATGTTACAAGTGGCATAAGAATAGGCACTCCTGCACTAACTTCAAGGGGAATGAAGGAAAAGGAGATGGAAGAAATTGCAGAGCTAATTGATATAACTTTAACAGCAAAAGGGGAAGAAATTAAAGTAGCAAAAGTGAAAAAAGCTGTGAGGGCTTTGTGCGAAAGGTTTCCTTTGTATAGTCAAATGTAATTTTATAAAAATGAAATGGAGGTTTTTTATGAAAAAGGTATTTGTTTTCGACCATCCGCTCATACAGCATAAATTAGCCTTGATAAGGGATGAAAATACTGGAGCAAAGGAATTTAGGGAATTGGTGGAAGAAGTTGCCATGCTTATGGCCTATGAGGTTACTAGAAATATGCCCCTTGAAGAGGTTCAAATAAAGACACCCATAGGCCCGTGCAAAGCAAAAATGATATCTGGTAAAAAAATAGGTATTGTTCCCATATTGCGGGCAGGGCTTGGAATGGTGAACGGCCTTTTAAAATTGATCCCTGCAGCAAAGGTAGGGCATATAGGGCTTTACAGAGACCCACAAACACTAAAACCCGTAGAATATTACTGCAAACTTCCTCAGGATGTAAATGAGAGGGAATTAATCGTCCTTGATCCTATGCTTGCAACGGGCGGTTCTGCTACAATGGCAGTAGATTATTTAAAAGAAAGGGGAGCAAACAATATAAAGCTCATGTGCTTAATTGCTGCACCGGAAGGCATAGAGGCTTTACATTCAAAACATCCTGATGTAGAAATATACACTGCTGCAATTGATGAAAGACTGAACGACCACGGTTACATTGTTCCCGGCTTGGGTGATGCAGGTGACAGGCTCTTTGGTACAAAGTAAAAAAGAAGGTATTTAAAAATGAGGCCATCATGGGACAGTTACTTTATGGAAATAGCCGAAGTAGTTTCGAAAAGGTCCACCTGTTTAAGGAGACAGGTAGGAGCAGTTATAGTAAAGGATAAGCATATTGTGGCTACCGGTTATAATGGTGCTCCTTCGGGATTATTGCACTGTGAAGAAGTAGGGTGTTTAAGAGAAAAATTAGGAGTGCCTTCGGGGGAGCGCCATGAGCTTTGCCGGGGTTTACATGCAGAGCAGAACGCAATAATTCAGGCTGCTGCTTTGGGGAGCAGTATAAAAGATTCAACGATTTATGTAACCACACAGCCTTGCGCACTGTGTGCAAAGATGATAATTAATGCAGGCATAAAAAGAATTGTATTTAAAGGAGAATACCCGGATGAATTTGCTGTTAACCTTCTTAAAGAAGCAAAAATAACCTTAGAAAAATACGATGAAAATTGACAAAAGTCAAGGCTTGGTCTAAAATAAAAGAGGCAATTTTATAAAATAAAAGGGAGCGATTTGTGTGCCTATTTATTTGTACGCCTTTTTCATGGCAGCAGCCCTTTCTTATATTTTTACACCCTTTGCCATGAAACTGGCATGGAAATTGGGGGCTATAGATATTCCAAAAGATGCAAGAAGGGTTCATAAAGAGCCTATACCCAGGCTTGGAGGGCTTGCAATTTTTATAGGATTTATGCTTGCAGCCCTTTTAACACTTCCATTGAAAAATCCTTCGGTTCAGGGAATACTGCTTGGAGCAATGGTGATTGTAGGTGTTGGAATATTGGATGATATTTACAGCCTCTCCCCGAAAGTGAAATTGCTTTTGCAAATAGCAGCAGCTTTAATACCTATACTTTTTGGCATCAGGGTGGAGTGGATTACAAACCCATTCGGAGGCATGTTTTATATAGGAAAATACAGTGTAATTATTACCCTATTTTGGATTGTTGGTATAACCAATACGTTGAATTTTATAGATGGCCTTGACGGGCTTGCTGCAGGTATTTCCGCAATTGCTTCAATAACCATGCTTTTGGTAAATCTGAATTTAAAACAGGGCAATCCCGTTATTTTTACAGCGCTCCTTGCTGGCGCGTGCATAGGGTTTTTACCCTATAATTTTAATCCGGCAAAAATTTTTATGGGAGATACCGGAGCGATGTTTTTGGGATTTGTATTGTCATCGGTCGCTGTTGATGCGGCAGTCAAAAGTGCAACGGTAGTCGCATTAATTGTACCAATGCTTGCACTGGGGCTTCCCATATTTGATACGGCCTTTGCTATAATTAGAAGATTTGTTAACGGTAAACCCATAATGCAGGCTGACAGGGGGCATATACACCACCGGTTAATAGATAACGGGCTTACCCAAAGGCAAGCCGTATTATTCTTGTATTCAATGAGCGTTGTACTGGGGCTTTGTGCAGTTTTAATGGTTAAAATAGGAATGAAAGAGGCACTGCTTGCCCTGATTGTTGGATTATTTACCTTTACTTATATGGGAAAGATTTTGCTAAATTCCCGGAGCAAAAAATCAGAAGGAATGTAAAGGGGAATGGGATTTGAAAAGGATAAAAGTTATATCTGTTTTTGGAACGAGGCCGGAAGCAATAAAAATGGCGCCGCTTGTTAAAGAACTTGAAAAATCCGAATTTATAGAGAGTAAGGTGGCGGTTACAGCTCAACACCGGGAGATGCTTGACCAGGTGTTGAGCCTTTTTGATATAATACCTGATTACGATTTGGATATAATGAAGGAAAGGCAAACCCTATCAGAAATAACCTGCAATGCACTGAAGGGCCTGGAAAAGGTTTTTTTAAAGGAAAGGCCAGATTTGGTCTTGGTCCACGGTGATACAACCACAACATTCGCTGGTGCGTTAGCTGCTTTTTACTCGCACATAAAAGTAGGCCATGTAGAAGCAGGTCTTAGGACCCACAACAAATGGCTTCCCTTTCCTGAAGAGATGAACAGAAAACTTACAGGGGCAATGGCTGACCTACATTTTGCTCCGACACAAACGGCTAAAAAGAACCTTATATTAGAAGGAGTCAAAGAAGAAAATATTTTTGTAACGGGGAATACTGTAATTGATTCATTAAAAACTACAGTTCAGAGGAACTACATTTTTAAAAACGACGTATTAAATAAAATTGATTACAAAAATAACAAAATTTTACTCGTCACCGCTCACAGGCGGGAAAATTGGGGAAAGCCTTTAGAGCAAATTTGTATTGCATTAAGGCAGTTATCGCAGGAAAAAGATATTTACATCATTTACCCCGTACATTTAAATCCAGCTGTTTGGGAGACCGCACATAGGATTTTGCAGGGGTTGGAAAATGTTATTTTGCTTCCGCCTCTTGATACCGATGAACTCCACAACCTCATGGCAAAATGTTTTCTTGTTTTAACCGATTCGGGTGGCCTTCAAGAGGAAGCCCCATCCTTAGGAAAACCCGTATTAGTTTTGCGCAATGAAACAGAAAGGCCTGAGGCTGTTGAAGCAGGGACTGTAAAAGTTATTGGAACTGAAATTGAAGATATTGTAAGGGAAACTAAGATTTTGCTGGATGTAAAAGAAGAATATTTAAGGATGGCCAATGCAGTAAACCCTTACGGAGACGGTTTTGCATCAAAAAGGATAGTAGAAGGCATATTATATTATTTTGGAATAAAAAAAGAAAAACCCGAAGAATTTATTCCGGGGAGGATTCATAAAAAGATTTAAAATTAGAGCGGGTATTTAATAGGAAATGCCCGCTTTTTTATATAAAATGACCGTTTATATTTTGGTATAATATTTATGTATAAAATAGAAAAATATCCGATTAGATTTAGCAGTAAATAATCGACTTTTTTATTTCCAGGAGGACAAAAATGGAGTTTAATTCTATAAACGAAAGGGTTAAAAGCATAAAAAATGAAAAGGAAAAGTTAAACGAGTTTATAGAAGAATACAAACCCTTTATTGCATCCTGTGTAGAAAATTTTATAGGAAGAAAAGTAGAATTCGGAAGCGATGATGAGTTAAGTATTGCCCTTATTGCTTTCAATGAAGCCATTTTGAAATATGATATTGATAAAGGTAACTTTCTTTCCTTTGCAAGAGGAGTAATTAGAAATAGATTAATTGATTATTATAGAAAGGAACAAAGAGAAAAAGCCAAGGTAGCTTTTCTGATGAAAGATAATAGTGAAGATGAAGAGGATGACGCTTTTGAAGAAATTAGCAGAATGCGCTCTTTTGAGCTATATGAAGAAGAAGAAATTTCTTATCAGAGAAGGTTAGAAATAGAGGCATTTAAAAGGGAATTAGAAACATTCGGTATTTCTTTATTTGATGTTGCTAAAAGTTCACCCAAAATAAAAGCAACAAAAAAAGAGTGTAGCAAGATTATTCATTATATTTTAGAAAACCGTGAATTATTAGATATACTCTTAAAAAAGAAATATTTACCGGTTGAAAAAATTGCTTCGGGCACAAAAATACATAGAAAAAAGATAGAGAGATGTCGAAATTATATTATAGCGGGAGTTTTAATTTTAAGAGGGGAGTATTATTATTTAAAAGAATATGTCGACTGGAGGTTTGAAGATTGAAGGGAGTAATCCTTGAGATAAAAGGAAATAAGGCGGTTGTTTTAAGTAAAGACGGGGATTTTAAGGTTATAAAACTAAAGAGTAAATGCCTTTATAACGTAGGAGATGAAATTGAAGTAGAGAGAGAAGGGATGTTTTATTATACGAGAAGCTTAGCTCTTTATGCTGCAGTATTTTTGATATTTAGTATTATAGCATTTTCAATATATTATAATATGATGATTCCTGTAATGTATGTATCCATAGATATTAATCCAAGTTTAGAATTTGAAGTAAATAGATTAGAAAGGGTTATTGACGTAAACTTCTACAATGAAGATGGTGCAAACATTGTTGGAGATAAGAGGGCTTTTAAAAACAAAACTTTAAAAGAGGCTGTGAAGCTGGTGATAAATAAGGCAAAAGAAAATAAATACATGGAAGGTGAAAAGCCTGCAGTAATGTTCACAATATCCTATAAGGACAATGCAAAAATTAATGAAAAAATAAAGGAGACTTTAAAAAATGCGGTAAAGGAAGCAGTACAAAAATACAAGGATAAAAGTGATGTCGGGGTAAAAATGATGGCAGATTCTTTACCTGGTCTTAAAGCTGCTGATGCACAAGAATCGGAGAATGTAGATGTTATAATTGAAGAGATTTCTATTCAAAAACATAATGACGCAAAAAAGATAGGTATTTCACCAGGTAAGCTGTATATTTATGAAAAAATAAAGGAAAAGAAGCCTGATATTTCGCTGGAAGAAGTTAAAAAGCAATCTATTAAGAATCTTTTAAAAGGTATGACGAACAATCAAGTAAAAGATTTAATAAATAATAGGGAGAATTCCAATAATTTAAATACGGATAAAGATAATGTAAAGGTAAAAGAGAATCAGGGGAATATAGAAAAACAAAAGGAAACAAAGGAAATAAAAAGATTTATACAAGAAAACAGAAATAGTAAAGAAGAAAAGAAGAAAGACTATCAAGAAAAAGATCAAAAAAATGAACAAAAAAATGAACAAAAGAATGAACAAAAGAATGAACAAAAAAGCGATCAAGAAAACAAAAGAAGCAATGAGGTAAACAAAAGGATGAATTATAAAGAAAAGATAAACGACAATGACAAAATAGGTGAAGAAAAAAGGGAAAAGAGAAGTGTTTTAGAAAATTTGAGAGGGAGTACAAAAAAATAGATATCTTAATGGAATAAGTGCAACATATCACAATCACAAAATCGGCAATTTTAAAAGATTAAATTGGTAAAAATTAATTTAAAATAAATTATTTAAGAAAAATGCGGTTTGAAATTTTTTTTGTATTATTGTATAATTACGCATATGAAAGAACCAAAATCCCTACAAAAAATATTTCAAATATTACAAATTGGTTTTAACTTTGCTATTCCGATAGGCGCTGGGGTTTATTTTGGAGCTTTTTTAGATAGAAAATTTAAAACAGGGAGTTTATTTTTATTAATAGGTATGGCTATTGGAATTATTTCCGGGGTGGCCAGCGCGTATCGAATTTTATCCGAGGAATTCAAGAAAAACCAAAACAACCGCCGATAAAAAGGAGGTGTAGATTATTGAAGGATTACCTTGATGAGATAAGAGAAACTGAGTCAAAAGCGAAAAAAATAATAGAAGAAGCAGAAAAAGAGGCAAAGACAATAATAAACAAAGCAAGTTCTGATGCAGAAGAATTTTTGTCAAAGGTCAAAAAGGATTCCGAGGAGAAAGCACTTTTATTAATAAAAGAGGCTCGTGAGGAGGCTGAAAAAGAGGTAGAGAATATAAAATCAAGATATGATGAGAAGATAAAAGAAATTATAAATCACTCTAAACTCAAAATAGGGAGAGCCTCTCAATTAATTTTGGAAAAGGTAGTGAATTTCTATGGCAATAGTTAAAATGAAAAAAATGCATCTTTTTGGCTTGAAAAAGGAAAGGTATGCTATATTAGATGTGCTCCAGAAGCTTGGAGCCGCAGAGGTTATTGACCTTAAAGAAGAAGGAGAAGTAAGGGATTTTGGTAAAGAAATTAGTGAAATAGAAACAAAATTAAACAGGCTTAGGTTTGCCATTGACCTTTTAAAGCCCCTTGTAAAAGAACAAAATCCTATTTTAACAGGCAAGCCAAAAGTCCAAAGGGAAAACCTCCAGCAAATTATAAGCAAAGAAAATGAATACTTTTTAGAAATAGACAAGTTAGGTGAATATGACAAGAAGTTTTCGCAATTAAAGAGCGAAGAAGCAAAAATTAATAACCATTTAGAGTTTTTAAAACCTTGGGAAAAATTAGATATTCCACTACAGGAATTTGGAGAAACTAATAAAGCAAAGTTTATAGCGGGGTCTATTCCAAAACGTATTTATGAAAACTTTATGGCAAGGTCAAAGGAAGAAGAGCTTCCTTTAGAGGTTATCTTGGTAAGTGAAGGCAAGGATGAATCGTATATTTTAATAGTATTTCACAAGGAAATCGAGGAAAAAGTAGAGGCTCTTATAAAGGAATTTTCGGTGAATATATACGACTTTTCTGAGATGAAGGGAACCCCATCAGAACTTATCAACCAAATGAAGGAAAGACTGAACCAAATAGAAAAAATAAGAAGGGAAATTACAGAAGAAATTAGTCTTTATGCTGAATATCTTATGCCTTTCAAGATTTTATACGATTATTACAGTATAGAAAAGGAAAAGAGGCTGAGCTATTTCAAAGCCCAGGATACGGAAAGCACCTTTTACCTGCAAGCATGGGTTCCTGAACCAAAGGTTGAAGAGGTAAGAGAATGCTTAAAAAAGGTGACGAATACACTCTACGTTGAGTTTGAAGACCCCAAAGATGATGAAAACTTTCCAGTATTGCTTTCTAACCCGAGGATTATCAAGCCTTTTGAGTTAGTTACTGAACTTTACAGCCTTCCCGATCCGAGGGGTATCGATCCCAATATATTCATGGCACCCTTCTATTTCGTATTTTTCGGCATGATGGTAAGCGATGCAGGCTATGGTCTTGTGCTTGCCCTCCTGATGGGAATAGCTATGATGAAGTTGAAGATTTCGGGAATGGCAAGAAAACTTGTAGAACTTTTGTTCCTCGGCGGTATTTCCACCTTTGTCTGGGGAGCCATATTTGGTAGCTGGTTTGGAGATCTGATTAAATTACCTCCTTTGTGGCTTAATCCTCTTGAAAATCCACTATCAGTTCTTTATCTTAGCTTTACTTTTGGGTTAATTCAAATATATTTTGGCATTATTCTAAATGGCTACAAAAATGTAAAGAACGGTAAAATAGCAGATGCTTTAATGGACCAAGGTTTATGGCTTGTATTCTTAAGTGGGCTTATAATGCTTGCTTTTCCTCAAACATCAAGTTTTGCAAAATATGTGGCATTAGCGGGTGCTATAGGCCTTGTTTTAACACAGGGTAGAGCTCAGAAGGGAATAATCAAAAAGTTTACTTCAGGGCTTCTTAGCCTTTACAATGTGACAGGTTATTTAAGCGATGTTTTATCCTATTCAAGGCTTTTAGCATTAGGGCTTGCAACCGGAGTTATTGCAATGGTAATAAATACCATGGCAAGATTGGTGGGTGTCAATTTAATAGGTTATATTTTCATGTTCCTAATAATGGCTGGAGGGCACATATTCAATATAGCGGTAAATGCTTTAGGCGCTTATGTGCACAGCAGCCGTCTCCAGTATATTGAGTTTTTTGGTAAATTCTACGACGGTGGTGGAAAGCCCTTCGACCCGCTTAGGGTAAAAACAAATTATGTAGATATAAGTGAGTGATCTTAACCAAATAGCAGAAAAAAATTATAAAAAACTTATAAATTATTAACATTTGAATCATAAGGAGGAGGTTTATTTATGGAAATCACAATTGGTCAAGTAATTGCACTATTAGGAGCTGCTATGGCTGTATTTTTGCCAGGCGTAGGTTCGGCAAAAGGGGTAGGCATGGTAGGTGAAGCAGCCGCAGGGGTGGTAACCGAAGATCCAAACAAGTTTAGCCAAACTTTGATTCTTCAGGCACTTCCTGGTACACAGGGAATTTACGGACTTCTGACAGCATTCGTTGCAATGCAAAAAATTGGATTGCTCGGTGGAGGACTTATTCCATTGACCTTACATCAGGGATTATTGATTTTCGCTGCATGTTTACCAATTGCCGTAGTAGGACTTCTTTCAGCTATAGCTCAAGCAAGGGCAGCAGCTGCAGGTGTAGGTATAATTGCTAAAAGGCCAGAAGAATTAGCAAAAGGTATTACCTATGCGGCTATGGTAGAAACCTACGCTGTTCTTTCACTCCTTGCTTCAATCCTTATGCTTTTCGGCATTAAGTTTTAAGGAGTGCTTAAAATGCAGGGTATTGAAAGGATAAAGGAAAAAATTATAGAGGAGGCCGAAAGGGAGAAGGCCAGAATATTAAGTGAAGCAGACAGGAAAGCTCAGGAGATATTTGAAAGGGCAAAGAAAAAGGCCGAAGAAACAGAGAATATAATTATAGAAAAAGCAAAAAAACAAGCAGAAGAGGAAAAAAGAAAGATAATTTCCATGGCAGAATTGGAAGAAAAAAAGAGACTTTTACAGGCAAAACAGGAAATTATAGACGGAGTTTTTAAAGAAGCAAAGGATAAAATAAGGCAAATGGATGATGAAAGTTATAAAAATCTGATATTTAGAATGCTCATTCAAAGTGCTGCAGGGGATGAAGAAGTAGTTGTTGCTGAAAATGACAGAGAAAGGATTACAAAAGAATTTATCGAGAAGGTAAATGAGGAACTGAAAAAGCAAGGAAAACAAGGTAATTTGAAGATAACCTCATATTCAAAAGATATTTCCGGAGGCTTTATATTAAGGTCAAAAAATATAGAAATAAACGGTACCTTTGAATACTTAATTGCAGTAAAGAGGGAAGAGCTGGAAACAGAAGTGGCAAAAATCCTGTTTGAGGAGTGATATGATGCCAAGGGAGCAGGAATTTTTATACGCCTCCGGCAGGATAAGGCTTCTTGAGACAAAGTTATTAAACAAAAACCTTGTGGAAAGGCTTATGGAAGCTGATACAATAGAGGGTGTAATAAAGGCACTGGGAGACACTGCTTATGCTGAGGATTTTACCGATTTGGACAACATCTATGAATTTGAGGAGGTTTTGGAAAATAATTTATTAAAAACCTTTCGAGTTATTGGAAATTCTATAAAAGACTCAAAAATAATAAGGTATTTTACTTTAAAATACGACTACCATAACCTTAAGGTGTGCGTTAAAGGTAAAATAATGGGAGATATAAAAAAGGAGTATTTTTCAAAACTCGGCGAAGTGCCCTTGGAATATTTTTTAAAACTTGCTTCTGAAGAAAAGTCTACCGACTTACCCAAAGACATGATAGATTCTTTTGAAAAAGCTGTAGCACTTTATGAAGAAACTCACGATCCCCAGCAAATTGACGTATATATAGATAGACTCCTTTTTGAAGAATTAGCAAAGCTCGTAAAGGAAATAAAGGAACCCTTTTTAGAGAAGTATCACAATGCATATGTAGATTTATTAAATATAAAAACCTTTGTAAGAATAAAAAACATGAATATGGATTTGAGGGCTCTTCAGAGGGCTATACTACCTGGCGGAAGTATTCCTGAAGATTTTTACGAGAAAAAATTTCAGGAATCTATGGAGGATTTTGTAGAGTCTTTTTCCTCAAAGGACTATTATAAAGTTGTTAAAGAAGGGATAGAAAACTGGTCTTTAACCAAAAATCCGTCATTGTACGAAAAATTAATGGATAATTATTTGATTAATTATCTTAAAAAAGGACTTTATAAACCTTTTGGTGTTGAACCAGTAATCGGATATTTGGGAGCTAAGGAACATGAGATAAAGATATTAAGGCTGATTTTGGTAGGGAAGATAAATGGTATCAGTGAAGATTTAATAGGAGAGAGGTTGAGAGAGCTTTATGTATAAAATAGGAGTGATCGGGGATAAAGATACGGTACTTTCCTTTAAATCCATAGGGGTAGATACCTTCCCTGCCAGAGATGAGAAGGAAGCTTACGAAAATCTTCTCAGGCTTACAAAAGAAAAATATGCTGTAATATTTATTACCGAACATCTTGCCGCAAAATTAGAAGATAAGCTAAATACCTTTAGGGAAAAATTACTCCCAATTATTACTTTAATACCGAGCAACAGAGGTACTTTGGGCATAGGGATTAATAGTGTTAAAAAATCTGTAGAAAAAGCTATTGGAGTAGATATAATTTTTGAAAGAGAGGGAAGGGAATGAGCCAGGGTGTAGTAGTCAAGGTTTCCGGTCCGCTTGTGGTAGCAACTAATCTGCCCGACGCGAAGATGTTTGACGTAGTGAGGGTAGGGCAGCAAGGACTTATAGGAGAGGTTATCGAGATTAGAGGAGAGAGGGTTTCCATTCAGGTATACGAGGAGACGTCGGGAATCGGGCCAGGTGATCCTGTGGTTTCTACGGGCCAACCATTAAGCGTTGAGTTAGGGCCGGGAATGCTTGAGGGTATTTTTGATGGTATTCAAAGACCTCTTGATGTTATTGTAAACCAAGCAGGAAGTTTTATTACAAGAGGTATAGACGTTCCTGCTTTAAACAGGGAAAAGAAGTGGTATTTTAAACCTGTTGCGAAAAAGGGAGAAAGGGTCACAGGTGGAGATATATTGGGCACCGTTCAAGAAACGGTAATAGTAGAACACAGAATTATGGTACCACCTTATATCGATGGTGTTGTGGAAGAAATAAAAGAAGGAGAATTTACGGTAACAGACGTAGTGGCGAGAATACGAAAAGACAATGGTGAAATAGTTGATGTGACAATGCTGCAAAAGTGGCCCGTAAGAAAGACACGACCATATAAACAGAAGTTACCACCTGAAATTCCTATGGCTACTGGGCAGAGGGTAATCGATACCCTGTTCCCGGTAACCAAGGGTGGAACGGCCTGTATCCCCGGACCTTTTGGAAGTGGTAAAACTGTAGTACAGCATCAGCTGGCAAAATGGGCAGATGCAGAAATAGTAGTATATATAGGATGCGGCGAACGCGGTAATGAAATGACCGATGTATTAATGGAATTTCCAGAATTGAAAGACCCCAAAACAGGGGAACCTTTGATGAAAAGGACAGTACTCATAGCTAATACTTCAAACATGCCTGTAGCTGCTCGAGAAGCTTCTATTTATACAGGCATTACCATAGCTGAGTATTTCAGGGACATGGGTTACAGTGTAGCCTTGATGGCGGATTCCACATCCCGCTGGGCAGAAGCTTTAAGGGAAATGTCTGGAAGGCTTGAAGAAATGCCAGGTGAAGAGGGTTATCCGGCATACCTTTCAAGGCGTTTAGCTGAGTTTTACGAAAGAGCTGGCAGAGTAATATGCCTTGGGAAGGATGGAAGGGAAGGGGCCCTTACCGTTGTAGGAGCGGTTTCTCCTCCGGGTGGCGACCTTTCTGAACCTGTTACTCAGGCTACACTCAGAGTTGTTAAAGTGTTCTGGGCTTTGGACGCACAGCTTGCTTATGCAAGGCATTTCCCTGCAATAAACTGGTTAACAAGTTATTCCCTTTATTCAGATACCGTAGAAAGATACATGAATAATAAAATCTATAAGAGCTGGAGCGAATTAAGGGGAACAGCTATTAGGCTTTTACAGGATGAAGCGAACCTACAGGAAATAGTAAGGTTAGTAGGTATAGATGCCCTTTCCACTAAGGATAGGCTCATATTAGAAGTGGCGCGTTCTATAAGGGAAGATTTTCTGCATCAAAACGCTTTCCACGAAGTTGATACTTATACCTCCCTTCAAAAGCAGTTTAGAATGCTGAAGTTGATACTTTTATTCTACGAAGAAGCTCAGAAGGCTTTGGACAAGGGAGCGCCTTTTGCAAAATTGGAGAAACTGCCGGTGAGGGAAAGGATAGCAAGGGCAAAATACGTAAAAGAAGAGGATATAGCCGTTTTTGATGAGATTGAAGAGCAGATTAAGCAGGAAATCGCAGAGCTCCTCGAAGGGGGTGAAATATATGCTTAAAGAATATAAAACAGCAAGGGAAATAGCAGGACCTCTAATGTTGGTAGAAGGAGTAGAAGGTGTAAAATACAACGAACTTGTGGAAATTGAAACGGGTACCGGAGAATTAAGAAGAGGACAGGTGTTAGAAGTTGACGGCGACAAAGCACTGGTTCAGTTGTTCGAAGGTTCTACTGGTCTCAATATAAACGACTGCAAAGTGAGATTTTTGGGGAAGAGTATAGAACTCGGTGTTTCTTTGGATATGCTTGGCAGGGTTTTTGATGGGTTTGGCAGGCCGAAGGACAACGGGCCCAAAATAATCCCTGAAAAGAAGTTGGATATCAACGGCAGCCCCATAAACCCTGCAGCAAGAGACTATCCTTCCGAGTTTATTCAAACAGGGATTTCTGCTATTGACGGTTTAAACACTCTGGTTAGAGGGCAAAAACTTCCCATATTTTCCGGTTCAGGACTTCCCCATGCCCAACTTGCAGCTCAGATAGCAAGGCAGGCAAAGGTGTTGGGTACGGAAAGCAAGTTTGCGGTAGTTTTTGCAGCAATGGGTATCACCTTCGAGGAAGCGGACTATTTTATAAGCGATTTTAAAAGGACAGGTGCTATCGACCGTTCAGTGCTATTTATAAACTTAGCCAATGACCCAGCAATTGAAAGGATAGCAACTCCGAGAATGGCACTTACCTGTGCCGAATATTTAGCTTACGAGAAGGATATGCACGTTCTTGTTATTTTAACCGATATGACGAACTACTGTGAAGCATTGAGGGAAGTTTCTGCTGCGAGAAAGGAAGTGCCCGGAAGAAGGGGATATCCCGGTTACCTATATACCGACCTTTCTACAATTTACGAGAGAGCGGGGAGAATTAGGGGTAAAAAAGGTTCCATAACTCAGATACCAATATTGACTATGCCCGAAGACGATAAAACTCATCCTATCCCGGACCTTACCGGGTACATCACCGAAGGGCAGATAATTTTAAGCAGAGAACTTTTCAGAAAGGGAATTTATCCTCCTATAGATGTTTTGCCATCTCTTTCCCGATTGAAAGACAAGGGTATTGGCCGCGGAAAAACGAGAGAGGATCATGCCGACACAATGAACCAGCTTTTTGCCTCTTATGCCCGCGGTAAACAAGCAAAAGAACTTGCTGTAATCCTTGGAGAAGCAGCATTATCCGATACGGATAAATTGTATGCAAAATTTGCAGACGAATTTGAAAAGAGATACGTGGCACAGCGGGAGGATGAAGACAGGAGCATAGAAGAGACTCTTAACATCGGATGGGAACTCTTAACCATATTGCCAAAGGCTGAATTGAAGAGAATCAGGGATGAATATATTGAAAAATATTTACCTAAAAAAGGAGAAGAATAGTTATGGAATTGCGGGTAAATCCTACCCGGATGGAATTGACGAGGTTAAAAAGAAGGCTTGTTACTGCGAAAAGGGGCCATAAGCTTTTAAAGGATAAACAGGACGAGCTTATAAAAAAATTTATCGATATGGTAAAACAAAACAAAGAGTTGAGGGAAGAGGTTGAAAAAGAGCTTGCCGAGGCTTTTAAAAATTTCACAATGGCAAGAAGCCAAATGCCCGACAAGGTTTTAGAAGAGAGCTTACTTATTCCTGCAGCAACTGTGGGAATTAATGTTAAAAGCCAGAATATAATGAGCGTAAATATTCCTAAAATAATTATCGAAAAAAGCGAGGTAAAAAGCCTTTATCCTTATGGATTTTCTAATACTTCTGGCGAACTTGACAGCGCAATTTCTACCTTAGCAGAGCTTCTTCCCAAAATGATAAAACTTGCGGAAATGGAAAAGTCCTGCCAGCTTATGGCTGATGAAATTGAAAAAACAAGAAGAAGGGTGAATGCTCTGGAATACGTCATGATTCCTCAATTAGAGGAGACAATAAAATATATAACAATGAAGCTTGATGAAAACGAAAGGGGCAACAGAACCCGTTTGATGAAGATTAAAGAAATGGTCATGAAAGGGTAACCCCCTTTTTGAGTAGAATTTTTAAAAATAAAGCCGCTGCTGTAGCGATTGCTATGGCAGCGGCTTTTTCGTTATATTTTGTCGCAAAGTGTATAAAAAATTTTTTTAAAGTGACAAAAACATATATTCTTTTTCAAAGGAAAATGCGTTTAAAAGTCAAATTATTATGAAAATATATATTAATAGTTAAATTTATTGTAGATATAAATTTTTACATATATTTTGCATAGTATTATATAAATCCGTAAATAATTAATTTGGGAGGAGAGAATCAAATGAAAGTTGTAAAAATATTTATTATATTGATGATTATTTTTTTGCTTACTTCTCTATCAGCATACTATATTTACGCTGCCTCTTATTCGAAAAAAAGTGGTGATGAAGCAGTATTCGATTTTTTAAAATCCATAAAAGCAGAAAATATTACGTGTAATTTAACCGATTGGTCTTTAATATCTAAGGAATATAAAAGCCTTCAACAATTGAAGTCCCTTTTTAAAGATGTAGAAACGGTATTATTCACAAGAATTTTGGATTTTAAGGAAGAACAAAGTGAAGAAAACAGCCTTGTATTAGCAGAAGGCTATAAGGAGAAAGATACTTATGTAAAGCTTGCACTTCAAAGTTTTAAAATCCCCCCCGGCTTTGATATGGAAGGGCAAACTTTTATTGCAATAAATGTAATGAGCAATAATTGTAAAAAATTAGAAGAAATGAAAAAAATTATCAAAGAAGTAATCGAAAAAAATGGCGGAAAATCAAGAATAACCACTTGTTTTTATGGTCAAATTTATAGTAAATTAGATATTAATGGACAAAATAATTTAATTGAGGAATTAAATAAAAAACTACATATGGAGTATTTCGATATTAGTAAAGATGGCGAAAGGGTTGTTGTTAGAGGATACAGCAAATTATTTGAAGAAGGACTTTTAATAATGGATAAACTTTATAATGTTGAAGTAGAAATATCTGAGGATGAAGAAAAAAATAATACTATTATATGGATAGGCGTACCCGTCTTAACTGCTGAATTTTAGTCTTTTGGGGGGAAAAGGATTGTCAAAATTCATTATAGAAGGCAGGAGAAAATTATCTGGGAAGGTTAAGGTTAGCAGTGCAAAGAATGCAGTGCTTCCTGTACTTGCGGCTACTCTTTTAACACGAGGCGAAAGCGTAATTGAAGATGTTCCAAAGCTTGAAGATGTAAATGTAATGAAGGAAGTTATCACTGCATTGGGGGCAAAGTGTACCCAAAAAGGGAAAAAATTTATTATTAATTCGGCAGATATCAATTCCTTTGAAGCCCCGTATGAGTTGGTAAGAAAAATGAGGGCTTCTTTCTTAGTGATGGGGCCTTTGCTTGCAAGGTTTGGAAAGGCTAAAATCTCAATGCCTGGCGGTTGTGCTATAGGTAGCAGACCTATAGACCTACATTTAAAAGGTTTTAGTGCGTTGGGAGCCAAGATAAATTTGGGTCACGGCTACGTTGAGGCTACAGCTGACCAATTGGTAGGGACGACGATATATCTGGACTTTCCCAGCGTAGGGGCTACTGAAAACATTATGATGGCGGCAGTCCTTGCGGAAGGCCATACTGTAATAGAAAACGCTGCAAAAGAGCCTGAAATAGTAGACTTAGCCAATTTTTTAAACTCTATGGGTGCCAAAATAAGGGGAGCAGGAACTGATATAATAAAAATAGAAGGGGTAAAAGAACTAAAAGGCATATCTTATACCGTCATCCCTGACAGAATAGAAGCAGGGACTTACCTCGTAGCAGGTGCTATAACTGGGAGCGAAATTATTGTTGAAAATGTGCTTTCGGAGCATTTAAAGCCCGTAATTGCAAAGCTAATGGAATGTGGTTGTAAGATTTACGAAGAAGAAGATAAAATTTTGATAATTGGTAACGAGAGGCCTAATCCTGTTGATATTAAAACTATGCCATATCCGGGATTCCCTACAGATATGCAAGCTCAAATGATGGCATATCTTACTTTGTGTAAGGGGACAAGTATGGTAATTGAAACAGTTTTTGAAAATAGATTTATGCATGTGGAAGAACTTAAGAGAATGGGAGCGAAAATAAAAATAGAGGGTAGAAGCGCGGTTATAGAAGGAGTGGAAAAACTTACCGGTGCACCTGTAAAAGCTACTGATTTAAGAGCTGGTGCAGCTTTAATTATAGCAGGTCTTGCAGCGGATGGAGTTACAGAGGTATTAAATTCTTATCATGTGGATAGAGGGTACGAGAATATTATTGAAAAACTATCTTCCTTAGGAGCAAGAATAGAAAGAGCCGATTAAAGGCTCTTTTTAATTTTTTCATAACTGGTCCCCATTAAAAATAAAATTAATACTAAACAGGGGGCTTTTTTATGAAAAAAAATGATTTAATAACAATATTTTTAGTTTTTTTTATGTTTGTAATCATTATTGGGATTCCTGCTTTGGCAGTAAAAGGTTGCGGTCCAATAGAAAAAAAGGAATTTATTGATTCAAGGGAAAAGGGGAATGAAAAAGCAAGTAGGGAAGTAAAAATTAATGTATTCATAAATTCGAAAAGTAGAATAGAGCAGTTACCTTTGGAAGAGTATGTAAAGGGAGTTGTGGCAGCTGAAATGCCTGCAAATTTTAATATTGAGGCCTTAAAAGCCCAAGCAGTAGCTGCAAGGACTTATGCAGTAAAAAGAATGATAAATTTTGGAGGAAGCGGATGTGCTTTGCATCCGGGAGCTGATGTTTGCGATGACCCTACTCACTGCCAAGCATATATTTCTAAAACAGAAATGATTAAGAAATGGGGGATATTTGCTTTTTATCATTTTTATTCAAAAATAAATCAAGCTACTTTAGCTACAAAGGGTTTGGTCATATTATACGATGGTAAACCTATAGATCCCCTTTTTCATTCTACAAGCGGAGGGCGAACGGAAAATTCCGAAGATGTTTGGGGTAAGTACATTCCCTATCTTAGAAGTGTGTCAAGCCCGGGGGAAGAGGATTCACCTAAATTTTTATCGGTAAAAAGTATACCTGTATCAGAGATGGTAGTAAAGTTTAGAGAAAAATGGCCTAATATAGTTATAGACACCAAAAATCCCGAAAAGCAGATGGAGGTTTTGGAAAGAAGCAGTGGCGGCAGAATAAAAAGAATTAAAATAGGAAATGTCGAGGCAAAAGGGACTGAAATACGAGAGCTTTTTGAATTAAATTCTACAAATTTTACATGGGTGAGAGAAAAGGATGAAATAAGGTTTACTACAATAGGATACGGTCACGGGGTTGGTATGAGCCAATATGGTGCAAACTACATGGCTAAAAGAGGCTATAACTTTATTGATATATTAAAACACTATTATACGGGAGTGGTTATTCAAAAATTTTACGAATAATTTACATTAAATGTATAAAAATAAAAAATTTGGCCATACTCTTAATGAGGTGATGAAGTTTGGGAATTTTCGATAGAATAAGAATGAAAACAACAGGGAGTTTAAAAAGATTTTTCCGCTGGCCCTCATTAAGAGTAGGATTGCTGATAATTTTTTTGATAATCTTGTTTACGGCAAACGGAGTTTTTTGGTATTTATACTATTTTAGCCATAAGGATATAGAAGAAAACAAAGCAGAAGAACGGCAAAAACAATGGGAAATAAATTTAAATGAAAAACCATTAGATGAAGCTAAGTTAAAGGAGGAATACAGCTTAAAACCGGAAGAGAAGAAGGAAAATATAAAAAAAGAGAGCACATTAGTATCAGAAAAAGCTGGTGGGAACATAAGGACGGTTGCAATACAAAATAGCAATATTAAGGATTCTAAACAGGAAATAGTTGAGGTAAAGGAGACAGCAGATTTAAATTTAATTACTCTTCCCGTTACCGGAAAAATTATAACAGGATTTAGCAAGGATACATTAATATATTCAAAAACCCTCAATCAATGGTGCGTACATAAAGGAATTGACATAGCTGCTGATTTGGGGACTCCTGTTAAAGCCGCACTTTCGGGTACAGTTGTTGAAATCAAAAAGGACGACCCCATTTTGGGTGTGGTTGTGGTTATAGACCATGGAAATGACATAAAGACCCTTTACGGCAATTTAATGTCAGATAAGCTTGTTCAAAAGGGTAAAAAGGTAAAAAAGGGAGAAATAATAGGAGGTGTAGGCAATACTGCTCCTTATGAATCAGAAGATCCTCCCCACCTTCATTTTGAAATAATAAAGAACAACGAAAACATAGACCCACAACAGTTCTTCAAAAATGTATAAATCTAAAAAAAAGCATGGCTTTATGCCATGCTTTTTTTCTTCTACAAATGATGTATGGCTCATATATATATAATAAGTATTTTAATGGGGTGAAGGGGGAGCTTTTTTCGATGAAGGACTATATGAGAGAAAGGGTTCTTGCCATAGCTTCTTATATTATTGAGACTAAGGCTACCGTAAGGCAGGCAGCAAAAGTATTTGGTGTTAGCAAAAGCACCGTCCATAAAGATATTACAGAAAGGCTTGTAGAAATTAATCCTTTAAAAGCCATGAAGGTTAAAGAAGTGCTGGAGTTTAACAAGGCAGAAAGACATATAAGAGGAGGTAAAGCAACTAAAAAGAAGTATCTAAATCTTTAATAGAAGGAGGATTTTTACTTAGAATGTAGAATTTTATATAGATATATAAATACACTTTTGACAGGAGGTTACATAATCAAACATGGATATAGGAATTGATTTAGGGACTGCTACTGTACTTGTATATGTTAGGGGCAAAGGTGTTGTGCTCCAGGAACCTTCTGTAGTTGCATTGGACAAGGATACTGGCAAACTCCTTGCAGTTGGTGAACAGGCAAGAAGGATGATCGGTAGGACACCAGGAAATATAGTGGCTTTAAGGCCGTTGAGAGAAGGAGTAATTGCAGACTATACTACTACGGAATTAATGTTAAAACATTTTTTAGGCAAGGTAATACAAAAGAAATTGATAAGGCCTCGAGTTATGGTGTGTGTTCCAGCTGTAATCACTGAAGTGGAAAAAAGGGCTGTTATTGAAGCAGCTACGGCAGCAGGGGCAAGGCAGACCTTTTTAATTGAAGAACCTGTGGCAGCTGCCATTGGAGCAGGTATAGATATTTCAAAACCCGTTGGGAACATGGTCGTAGATATAGGAGGAGGCACTACTGATATTGCGGTTTTGTCATTGGGCGGCATAGTGTGCGGGACATCGCTTAGAATTGCTGGTGACAAATTTGACGAAGCAATAATGAAATATGTTAGGAAAGAATTTAATTTAGCTATTGGTGAAAGAACAGCAGAAGAAGTAAAAATGAGCATAGCTACTGTTTACCCTGAAGAGGGAGAGGAAAGAGAATTAGAAATCCGAGGGAGGAGCCTAATAAGCGGGCTTCCGCAGACCATAAAAATTACATCTTCTCAGACCTCTGAAGCCTTACAAGAACCCGTTGAGCGCATAATTGAAGCCATTTTTAATGTACTTGAAAAAACCCCACCGGAGTTAGCCGCGGATTTAACGGAAAGAGGGATTGTGATGACAGGAGGTGGTTCTCTATTACGAGGCCTTGACAAATTAATCGCCAAAAAGACTAATATTCCTGTATATGTGGCTGAAGACCCCGTTTCCTGTGTGGCTCTTGGGGCTGGAAAAGCACTGGAGTTTTTAGATGCCAATAAAGGGGTTAAGATTTCCCTTTTTTCTTTGAGGAGGTGATAGAATAAATGATAAGAGGCCTTTATATATCCGCTTTCGGGATGCAGAAAGGCATAGAAAGGGTTGATGTGATTTCCAACAATATTGCTAATATCGATACGCGCGGTTTTAAAAGGGACAAAGCAGTTTTTCGCTCCTTCCCGGCTATGGAACTTTATAGGTACGAAGGTCAGCCCCAGGTTTCTACAGAATTTCCTTCCTATGTTGGTACAATCTCTCTTGGAGTGAATTTAGATAGAATTTATTTTGATTCCTCGGAGGGCATGTTGGAGGACACAAAGGACCCGTTAAATTTTGCATTGACAGATGAAGAGCCGGGTCTTATCAACTTTTTTACAATAATTACCCCTCATGGATTAAGGTACACCAGGGATGGAAGCTTTTTTTTAAACAGCGAAGGGTTTCTTGTAACAAAAGAAGGTTATAATGTAATGGGAGAAAATGGGCCGATAAAATTAGAGAATAAGGATTTCACCGTTAACGAGAAGGGGGAAATTTTCCAAGAGGGAGAAAGGAAGGATGCCTTTAACATAGTTTCCTTTCAACCCAATGAGGTTGAAAAGGTGGGCGAAGGGCTTTATTCTTCTCCCTTACAGCCTCGTCCGCAAAATGCAAAGGTTTTACAAGGATTTGTTGAAAAATCTAATGTAAATCCAGTATATGAAATGGTAGAATTGATAAATGCCTTCAGGGCTTATGAGGCAAGTCAGAGGGCAGTAAAAGCAATGGACGACACCCTTGGGCTTGCGGTAAATGAATTGGGCAAGATATAGGTGATAAAATAGGGGCTGGACTGCTCTGCAGAAGCCCCTCCAGCTGCCGAATGACTGAGGCAGTGCTTTACGTTTATAATCCAAAAGACAGAATATAGGAGGGGAAAGCTATGATGAGGGCACTATGGAGTGCAGGCTCGGGTATGCTTGCACAGCAGCTCAATGTGGATACTATTGCCAACAACCTTGCGAATGTAAATACTACCGGCTTCAAAAAAAGTCGAATTGAATTTAAAGATTTGATTTATGAAACCTTAAGGAGACCCGATGTATACGAAGGAGGGACCGGAACGCCTGCTGGTTTACAGGTTGGCCACGGCGTAAGGCCTTCAGCTTCCACAAAACTTTTTACCGAAGGGAATTTGCAACAAACGGGTAATCCCTTCGACCTTGCCATTGAGGGAGACGGTTTCTTTGTAGTAGAAAAACCGGATGGGACCAAGCTTTTTACAAGGGATGGTTCTTTTAAGATTTCAATAGATGGGCAGGAAAGGGTTTTGGTCACTTCGGAAGGCTATAAGGTTTTAAGTGCGGATGAGGATTACATAACTATCCCAGAGGAACTTTCGGAAATAAGCATATCAGCCGATGGAGTGATTACGGGCAAGGATATCGACGGCAATATTCAAGAAATAGGCAGGATTGGCCTTGCTAAGTTTTTAAACCCTGCGGGTTTGCTATCAGTAGGGAATAACTATTTTGAACCCACTTCTGCATCGGGAGAGTATATTTTAAAGCAGGATCCGACGGACAAAGGGTTTGGAAGTGTTTTACAGGGATTTTTGGAAATGTCAAATGTTCAGGTGGTAGAAGAAATGGTTAATTTAATTGTAGCTCAAAGGGCGTATGAGATAAGTACGAAGGCGATACAGGCCTCCGATGAGATGCTGGGTGAGGCCAATAACTTAAGAAGGTAAGCATTTAGGGGGAACCTATTTTGAATATAGAAAATTTTGTAGACTATAAAGGATATAATCCAACCAATATTTTAAATTTAAATAAGACAAATCACACGAAAGATAAAAGGGATGAACTGAAAAAGGCTTGTAAAAGTTTTGAAGCCCTTATTTTGAAACAATTTTTGAAAGAAGCGCTAAAGGATTTCCCTTCAGGACAAAATAAGGATTTCTCCTTTGAGGTTGCAAATGCGTTTTTTATTGATGCCCTTGCGGAGAAAATTTCGGAAAGCAAAAGTTTAGGTATTGCAGAAAAGCTTTATAGAGACCTTTCTAAGTATATAGATAAACAAGAAGAGGCTTATAATTGAAAACAATCTTGTTTTTAAATAATTTATCACAGAAAAAGGAGAATCAGGAATGCTTGATACAACAAAAATTTTGGAAACCCTTCCCCATAGATACCCTTTTTTACTTGTTGATAAAATATTGGAAATCGAACCTGAGAAATACGCAAAAGGTTTAAAAAATGTAACCATTAACGAACCCTTTTTTCAGGGGCATTTTCCTGGTTATCCCATAATGCCCGGGGTTTTAATCGTTGAGGCTCTTGCTCAAGTAGGGGCATGCGCTTTATTAAGTTCTGAAAAGTATAAAGGCAAATTAATCTTGTTTGCAGGAATTGATAATATGAGGTTTAAAAAAAGGGTTTTACCAGGTGATACATTAACATTGGAAGTAAGCATCTTAAAAATAAAAGGGAGTGTCGGGAAAGGAAAAGCTACAGCTTACGTTGGTGAAGATATAGTAGCAGAAGGCGAGCTGACCTTTGCTGTTTCATAAATAAAAATGAAACATTTGAGGAAAAATACTCTTAAGGTTAGAAAAAGAGGTGTTATTTATGAAAACCTCAAAAACCTTAAGGGTATTTTTTTACTTATTCATATTTTCACTTCTAATTTTGTTCATTGTCAATGGTTGTTCAAAAGGACAGGCAAAATCAAATCCCAATTCCGGTTCGGAAAAAAGTAATAAGGTTGACAACTTGCTTAGAAAATTGGAAAAGGAAGTCAATTCTTTAATCACTGATTTGGAAGGGGAATTTTTTAAAAAAATAATTCCTGCAGAGCATGGTCAACAAAGTCAAAGTAAGCAAGGACAGCAGGGTTCAAATAAAGACAAGGAGCAATCAAAACAAAGTCAAGGACAATCAAAACAAGGACAAGGAGGGGGAGGACAAAAACAAGAGCCTGACTGGGAAAAATTCGAAAAAAAAGTAACTGTAATTCACAATATATGGGATGATTTCCGGGGAGAGGCTGCGATGCAAGGTTTTGGAGAAGAGGAGCTCGATGCTTTCAATGATAAGTTGAACCAGCTAACGATGATGTTTACCCAAAAGGATTTATACGGTGCCATTGTTTCTACAAATGATTTATACGGGATTTTATTAAGGTATTATAAAGACCCAAAAGAAAAAACGGCAGGACCTGCAAAAAAGACCTTGTTTTATGTGAGGTCTGCCACATACAGAGGTTTAAAAGGCAGTTTTGAAGAATCTCAAAAGGATCTTCTTGAAGCGGTCAAATCTTGGGAGTATGCAAAAGCGGTTGTTGAGGACCCTGTTTTGAATAAAAAAACTGAATTTACGATAAAGGACCTTATTGAGGCTCTAAAGGCAAAGGATCCAAATCTTATAAAGATAAAGTTCATGATAGCTCAAAAAAATTTAGAAAAAGCTATTGAGAAAGCTGAAAAGGCTAAAAGTTAAAAGATTTTATACAACTTCGCCAATAAGGTGTACCGATATTGATAGATCTAAAGACAAATCGTTTTCCGCAAAAACAATCGCGCAGGTGCAGGGACCTGCGGATTTTTTTATGTCTATAGTTAAAGAAGAGAAAAGCCTGTAATTCAATAAAGTATTTAATGAAAAGTTTTCCAATTCTCCCAGTATCCCCTTGGAACCCACAGGTATTATTTCATTTACTTCCTTTGAATTTTTCAATTTTATTAGGGTTTTCAGGTCAAAAAGGTCGTTGTCTTCCAATTTCACTTCATTCCCTACTTTTGGAATACCCACTACATATATCTTGTTACCCCTTTTTACCCTGCCTGCGAGGAGGTTTTCTCTTTCATATACTCCTACACAGGTTACGCCCAAGCCCGTTTGTACGGTGTGAATATTTTTTTCAGTGCTAATCGTTATTGGAAGATTTTCTTTATTTATCTCTTTAAGTTCGCTTTTAATACCGTCCAGAATGAGATCACCTGTCGGATGAGGTTCTGATGCAATACAGACGCTTAAAGCAACAGGTTCAGCATTAATTGAAATTATTTCCATCAAAGCCACCCTCGAGGTGAACCTTCCGAGAATGTAAGGAGATACTTTTACCACATCCCTTTCTTTATCGCCTATTCCACCTGCTGAATCGCAAGCAATGGCTAAATTAATATTACCTGGTAATTCGATTAATGCCGTATCTCTATGTGTTTTAATTTTATTAAAAAACATTTTTATCACCCGTCAATTTTTTTATACCTCTATATACCATATCGGCAAGAAATATATTTGCAAAAGAGGCTACCAATAAGGGTAGAACCATTGCTAAGAAAAAGGGTTTTCCGAAACCCTTAATAGGAATAAAACTTGCAGGAGCGGCAACACCGTTTAATAGAATAGCTATAACATCACCAATGTAACTATTTTTCGTATAAATTATTCCAAAAATGAAAGCAAAAACAGCCATTTCTATTCCTATTAAAATATGCAGGGGCAGAGTGAGAGGAAACCCCACCACAAGGCTTGTAAAAATGTGACCTGAAAAAGCACATACAGCGCCGCTTAAAGGGTCAAGTAATAATGCTGCAAGGAAGCCAGGCATTGAGTCAAAGGCCACCGTGCCTGTAGGGCTTGGTATTTTAATATTTGCTCCAATGTAGCTTAAAGCTATAAATAAAGCCATATAAATTATTTTTTTGAGATTTTTGGACATTAAAATAACCCCCTCATTTTTTAATTAAAAATAAAAAGCCCACAGTCTAAATTTTTTAGACCGTGGACTTTACCATCATCCACTGGCTCTGCTTTAAGGCAGGTCTCCTGGCTCGGGTTCATATTTCCTTACGCCTTCCCGGTTTCCCAGTGGCATAATTGTAAGGAAAATCCCCCTTACAGTGGCGGGTCCGCGCCGGAATTTCACCGGTCTTCCCTATTCTCCCTTTTTTGGGCACCTTAAAGCAAAAAGGATGTTTAATTTTCTAAAAAAATTATATTAAAATTACAAAAAAAAGTCAAATAAAAAAAGCCCCGAAGGGCTATTTTAAAATAAAATTGGACTGTTAGTATAATGGGCAAACACCATTGCTACCAAAACCTCTAACTCTAAAACCGCGTCCAGCTTTTCCTTTAAAACCGCCGGGTAAATTGCTTTGACTCTGAAGCTTTGAAAGCTGTTCTGAGGTTAAAACTCCCTTGATTTTTTCGAATTCCTCCTGCTTTAAGGAAAGCATTTTGTTCCTTAATTCATTGATTTTTGAAACCTTTTCATCGATCAATTTTTGATCCGGATTTTTTTGGAGGTATAGATTCTTCAACTCAAAATTTAATTTTGCCATATCGTTTCTTAAAGTCTGCATTTTTTCAAAATACTGCGTCCTTATATCTACTATTTTTTTGATCTGTTCATCGGTGAGGTCGAGGCTTTTTAAACCCTGAAGATTTCCGGTTCCCATTTTAGGAAACGCATAGGCGAAGGTTGCTATACCGAGGATAAAAACTATCAAAAGCCCCATTACAAAAAACTTTTTAATCATTTAAAATCCCTCCTTGTTATTCTTGGTTATTCTTAGTATAAACCCATTTTATGATGATATTGTGATGAAATTGAAAACAATTTATAAAAAATTTTAAAAAAGTTAAAATCTATATTTTTAATAAGCAAAAAGGATTTTACTGCAAAATAATTTTGCGCAAAAATAAAAAATATGCAAAAAACTAAAATTGTTTGTTATAAATTTCAAATATATTCAGCATTATAAATGAAGTAAATAAGGGAAATTAAGCGGCATGAATTTTGCTATATAAAATATCAACAGGTGTAAAAAATTATAAAAAGCTGCAGGGAGGGGTTTAAGTGTCGAGAAAAAGGGTAATCATCATGGGAGCAGCAGGAAGGGATTTTCATGTTTTCAATACTTTCTTTAGAAACAACAATTATTATGAAGTGGTTGCATTTACTGCTACCCAAATACCAAATATTGAAGGGAGAAAATATCCGGCAGATTTAGCAGGAAGGCTTTACAGCGAAGGAATACCCATTTATCCTGAAGAGCAATTAGAAAGCTTAATAAAGGAACTCGATGTGGACGAAGTAGTTTTTGCCTATAGCGATGTATCCCATGAGGAAGTTATGCATAAAGCTTCGAGGGTATTAAGCGCGGGAGCGGATTTTAAACTTCTTGGACCCAAAAGCACAATGATAAAATCAAAAAAACCGGTAGTGTCCGTATGCGCTGTCAGGACTGGAGTAGGAAAGAGCCAGACGACGAGGAAAGTATGCAAGGTTTTAAAAGAAATGGGTAAAAAAGTAGTCGCTATAAGGCATCCGATGCCCTACGGTGATCTGTCAAAGCAGGTGTGCCAGAGGTTTGCCTCTTATGGAGATTTGGACTACCATAAATGCACTATTGAAGAAAGGGAAGAGTACGAGCCCCATATTGATATGGGCATAGTAGTTTACGCCGGAGTGGATTATGAAGTCATTTTAAGAGAAGCAGAAAAAGAAGCGGATATTATAGTTTGGGATGGTGGGAACAACGATTTTCCGTTCTATCATTCTGACCTGCACATAGTTTTAGTTGACCCCCACAGGCCTGGCCATGAACTAAAATATCATCCGGGAGAAACCAACCTTAGAATGGCAGATGTTTTAGTAATAAATAAAATAGATACTGCACCTCCGGAAGGAATAGATGCGGTAAGGAAGAGCATCGAGGCGGTAAATCCAAAGGCTATTGTTGTCGAGGCGGCCTCTCCTATATTTGTAGAAGATCCGGAGAAAATTAAAGGGAAAAGGGTTTTAGTTATAGAAGATGGTCCTACACTGACACATGGTGAAATGACCTATGGAGCAGGTTATGTAGCAGCGAAAAAATACGGGGCCTTAGAAATTATCGATCCGAGGAGATATGCTGTAGGAAGTATAAAAACCACCTATGAAAAATATAAGCATCTTTCCTTAATCCTTCCCGCAATGGGCTACGGCGAAGAACAGATGAAAGAATTACAGGAAACTATAAATAAAGCAGAATGCGACACCGTAGTTATAGGAACGCCCATAGACCTTACAAGAGTAATAAAAATCAATAAACCTTCGGTGAGGGTCATGTATAAACTTCAGGAAATTGGAGAACCAACTTTGGAAGAAATATTAAAGAGATTTGAGTAGTTAAAGGTTCATATGTAATTAAAAAATATGGCTGTTGGTGGTTTTTCATGCCCAACAGCCTTATCCTTATAAGCTTAAATTCTGTTATAATAATAATTGGGTATTCTCAATCATCTTTAATGAAATCGAAATTTTTAATATATTTATATTAAGAAAGTTTATTTTTTAAATTATAATTCATGGAGTACTAATTAAGGAAAGGCAGTGATTTTTAAAATGAAAGAATTTTTAGTCGATCTTGTAAAAAAGCTTACTGAGCAAAGCAGTATTGTGGGGACCGATGGTGAAATTAAAATAGCACATCTTATTTACGATGAATTGAGCAAATTAGAATATTTTAAGAAACATCCGGGAAATTTATTCCTTAGCGATATTAAAGGCGATTCCTTGGGGAGAAAAAATGTAATTGCTGTTGTAAAAGGCGAAAAGCAAGACATTGATGATACGCTTATCCTAATAGGGCATATGGATACGGTGGGTGTAGAAGATTACGGAGACTTAAAAGAATTTGCTTTTTGTCCAGCTGAGCTAAAAGATAAGCTAAAAACAAAGAGTTTAGATGAAGATGTCATTGAGGATATGAATTCGGATGATTGGCTTTTCGGCAGGGGAATTTTTGATATGAAGGCAGGTATAGCAGTAGAAATAGGTCTTTTAAAAGAGATAACGGAAAACATTAAAGATTTTAAAGGCAATATAGTATTTTTGGCATTGGCGGATGAAGAGGGGAATTCAAAGGGAGTTCTTTCTGCAGTAGATGATTTATTAAAACTTCAAGAAAAGTATGGATTTTCCTATCAGGCGGTTATAGATACCGATTACATGGCACCGAAATTTACAGGGGATGAAAAAAAATATATTTACATAGGAACGGTAGGAAAACTCTTGCCATGCTTTTATATATACGGTAGGGAAACCCATGTAGGTCAGGCTTTTGAAGGTCTTGATGCGAACTTAATTGCTTCGGAAATTCTGAAGGAAGTGGACCTTTCCTTTGAACTTTCTGATGTGGTAGAAAATGAGGCATCACTTCCTCCTATAAGCCTATGTATGAGGGATTTAAAACAGGAATATTCCGTGCAAACGGTCAACGAAGCCTATATATATTTAAACTATTCAACCCATGTAAGCACTCCCGATGAAGTTATCGATAAATTAAAAAATAAAGCTTACAAAGCCTTTACAAATGTAATAAACAAATTAAATAAAGAGTATAAAACCTACTGCGAGGCAACAGGCCAGCCTTTTAAAAAACTTCCTTTTGAACCAAGGGTTTTAACCTTTGAGGAAATGTATAAAGAGGTATGGGAAGAAACGAAAGGAAAAATTGGTGAAATTTTGAAAAAGAAAAAACAAGAACTTCTGAGGGAAAATATTGATGAGAGGCTTTTCAGCTTGGAGATGGTAAGGGAAGTTCACAAAAACTGGTCCTATAGGATGCCGGTGGTTATTATTTATTTTTCTCCACCCTATTATCCTCATATCTATGTAAAATCAGAAGATGAAAGAGGAAGAAAGCTTATAACTGCAATTACTGAAGCGGTAAAGAAAGCAAAATCAAAATACGATTATAAATTTGAGGTAAAAAAGTTTTATCCATATATTTCGGATTTGAGCTATTTTGCAATACCTGATAAAAGAGAAGCCATTGATGCACTGACAAAAAATATGCCTGGATATGGTGAAATATACTCTTTACCCTTTGAGTCTATATTAAAGCTTAATTTGCCTGTTGCCAATATTGGCCCATTTGGTAAGGATGCCCATAAATTTACTGAAAGGGTGAATGTAAGGTATTCTTTTGAGGTTTTGCCTGAATTAATCGAAGAAGTTATAAAAAATCTTTTATGAAAAAGGAAGAAATAAAAAGCAAAAAACATTGATAAAAATAAATCAAAAGATAAAATAAAATATCAAATTTAAATATAAAACCTATAAACATAAATAATGAAACCCCTTAAAGATAGTAGAAAATCTACTTTAAGGGGTGAAAATTTTTTAAAATTTAGGTTTTATCTAATTTTCGGTATAGCCTTTGAAAGCACAGTTCTTACCAAAACCACTGATATTCCGCTGTCCATAAAGTGGTGAATAAGCGTTCCCACTCCTACAAGGTAAAAGGCTTTATACATACCCGCACCGAAGGGCAGTACTATTAAGGCTTCTCCGAGGGCATGGATTGGAGCTGTCAAAATCAGTGCTTTTTCAAAGGAAATGCCTTTTTTAACAAGATAAGCGCCTATTATGCCGAATATTACATGTATAAATGCCCTTGCCGCTATCATTGGGCCCATCATTATTAAAAAGCCCAAGGTGGAACCCAAGCCAACCATTCCGGCCACAAGGGGGTTAATTAGGAAAGAAATCATTACGGGCACATGAGATGCGAGAGTGGCTGAAAAGGGCGGGATGTATATTCTAAGATATGCCCCGAAAGAAAGTGGTATAATTAGTGCTAAGGCTGTCAAAAGCGCCCCGGTTATAATATTTTTTGAAGACACGGAAACTCCCTCCTATCCATCTTTTACAGATATTTTACTGTATATACAGCTGCATTGTCAACTATTTTTGTAATTTTTTATTCCAGCAATATTCCCTTTTCTTTTAGTATTGTTTTAGCCTTATTTATAGCGTCTTCATTAATGGCTTCTATTGTATGAAGATGTACTCCACCGGTTAATTCTGAAAGGAGGGCAGCTTCCTTTTGTTCAAGGTTATTTAGGAAATTTTCTACATCCTTAGAATTGGAAATCATTAAAATTCCATGAAGTTCGCCGTAAATGGGGTGTTCTACAATCACGTCCACTATCTTGCAGCCGCATTCCACAAAGGTCATCAATTCTTCTTTTAACTCCTTTCGACTGTGGCGACATGCTACCTTTTTTGTTATTAAGCGCTGGGAAGATTCTATCATATAGCCCGAAGATGTTGAAAGTATATCCTTTCCCGAAGCGCGGAGTATCGCAATATCCTGAACAATAATTTGCCTTGTAACATTAAACAACTTTGCAAGCTCATTTCCGGGAATGGGTTTTTTTGTCTTTTCTAAAACTTCAATTATTTTTGCTCTTCTTTCTTCAGCGTTCATTTAATCCCTCCATGAAAAAATTATTAAAAAGTTTTTTTTTTTAAATTATAACAAAAAGTCTACTAAAATACTATGGATTAGATTATTAAAATGTTTATACAGCCCAAAAATATGCTTTGACTACAAAATTTAGATTTAATAAAATAGACAAAGAGATATGCAATATGCTATTGTATGCTATTGTATGCTATTGTATGCTATTGAAAAATAATGGGATGATAATTGGGGGTTTTAAAAATGTTAAATAAAATAATTAAAAGGGATGGTAGTTTACAGGATTTTGATAGAAAAAAGATAGAAAACGCCATATTCAAAGCAGCAAGGGCGGTAGGTGGTAGTGATAGAAATTTGGCATCTAAATTAACCGATGAGGTAATAAATATCCTCGAAGAGAAGTTCACGGAAAGTATACCTACAGTAGAGAATATCCAGGACATTGTTGAAAAGGTATTGATAGAAAATGGGCATGCAAAAACTGCAAAGGCTTACATCCTTTACAGAAAGCAGCATCAGGATATCAGGGAATTTAAGAAATTGTTTTTGGATATCGAAGAAACCGTCGACCAGTACATAGGCAGGGCCGATTGGAGAATAAACGAAAACAGCAACATGGGATATTCACTTCAGGGGCTTAACAATCACATTTCCAGTGCTGTGATTTCAAAATACTGGCTTAACAAAATATATCCCGAAGAAGTGAGGAATGCCCATATCAACGGGGATTTTCACATTCACGATTTAGGGCTTTTATCCGTCTACTGCTGCGGTTGGGATTTAAAAGATTTGCTCTTAAACGGGTTTACAGGTGTAAAGGGTAAGGTTGCAAGCAAACCGCCCAAACATTTTAGGTCTGCCTTAGGCCAGATAGTGAACTTCTTTTATACCCTTCAAGGAGAAGCTGCAGGGGCACAGGCCTTGAGCAATTTTGACACATATCTTGCGCCGTTTATTTACTACGACGGATTGTCTTACAGAGAAGTCAAGCAGGCAATTCAGGAATTTATATTCAATTTGAACGTCCCTACAAGGGTGGGGTTTCAGACTCCTTTTGTAAATATTACCTTAGACCTTGTCCCGCCTGAAATAATAGCAAGGGAGCCTGCAATCATCGGTGGAGAAATTATGGATAAGACCTACGGAGAGTTTCAAAAAGAGATGGACATGTTAAACCTTGCTTTTGCGGAAGTAATGATGGAAGGAGACGCAAACGGAAGGATATTCACCTTTCCCATTCCAACCTACAATATAACAAAGGAGTTTGACTGGGAAAACCCCGTTGTGGACAGGATAATGGAGATGACCGCAAAATATGGTCTTCCGTATTTTTCTAATTTCATCAACAGCGATATGAAGCCCGAAGATGTACGCTCTATGTGTTGCAGGCTAAGGCTGGACAACCGGGAGCTCAGAAAAAGGGGAGGAGGGCTTTTCGGGGCAAACCCCCTGACGGGTTCCATTGGCGTTGTTACTATAAACATGCCGAGAATCGGTTTTCTTTCAAAAACCGAAGAAGAATTTTTTGAAAGACTCGGGCACCTTATGGACATCGCGAGAACAAGCCTTGAAGTAAAAAGGAAAGTGCTCGAAAGGATGACTGAAGAAGGCCTTTATCCTTACGCGAAATTTTATTTAAGGGATGTATACGCAAGGTTCGGTTCCTACTGGCAGAACCACTTCAATACCATAGGCCTTGTGGGGATGAATGAAGCCCTTTTAAACTTCATGGGATGCGGCATTGCCGAGCCGGAAGGCAGGAATTTTGCCCTTAAAGTGCTGGATTTTATGAGGGAAAGGCTTTCCCAGTATCAAGAGGAGACAGGTATATTATATAATCTTGAAGCAACTCCTGCAGAAGGGGCATCCTACAGGCTTGCAAGGAAAGACAGGGAAATGTTTGGCGATAAGATCATCACATGCGGTGAAAAGGAACCTTATTACACCAACTCTACCCAGCTTCCTGTAAATTATACCGATGATGTATTTGAAGCCCTGGATCATCAGGAAGAACTTCAAATAAAGTATACGGGTGGAACGGTTTTCCACATGTTTGTTGGAGAGAAAATAGACAAGGATGCCTGCAAGGCACTTATTAAGAAGATTGCGGAAAACTATAGAATACCCTATTATACCCTTACGCCAACTTTTTCCGTATGCGAGGACCACGGATATATAACGGGGGAACATTTTAGTTGTCCTTACTGCAGTAAAGAATGCGAAGTTTACAGCAGGGTTGTCGGGTATTACAGGCCGGTCCAATGCTGGAACAGCGGAAAACAAGCAGAGTTTGCAGACAGGAAGGAATTTAGGATATGGCAGTAATTTACGATTTTTTACCGGTTACCTTAGCGGATTATCCTGGTATGGTAGCTACTACGGCATTTGTGGCAGGGTGCAATTTTCATTGCCCTTACTGCCACAATGCCCCCTTGATTAAATTTTTAGAGCCTGATGAGGAAAGGGAAGAAAAATTTTTTTTACACCTTGAAAATAGGAAGAATAAGATAGACGGGGTAGTCTTGACGGGAGGGGAACCTACCTTAAATCCGGGGTTAAAAAATTTAATAGAGAAGATAAAAACTATGGGGTTTAAGGTAAAACTGGATACAAATGGGTCAAGGCCGGAGGTTATTAAAGAGCTTTTGCGGGAAAACTTATTGGACTACATTGCAATGGACTTAAAGACGCCTTTTGAAAAATACAGAATTTTTACCAGAAATGAAGAGGATATTTTAAATATAAAAACAAGTATTGAGATCATTAAAAAAGGCGGTATTCCGTATGAATTCAGAACTACGGTCCATGAAAAGATATTAAATTTTGGGGATTTTCAAAAAATTGCGGAACTCTTAGAAGGGGTGGAATGCTACGTTTTACAGGCTTATAAATTTTCCAAAAATGTACTTGATGAGGAATTTTGCGGCAAGGAGCCGACTTCGAAAGAATTTTTGTTAAAAATTAAAGAATTAATGATTAATAGAGTAAAAAGACTGGAAATAAGGTTTTGAAAGGGATTTTTTCATGAATTTATCGGCTGTTATATTAAACGGAGGAAATTCAAGAAGGCTTGGTATAAAAAACAAAGGGCTTTTAAAAATAAATGATAAGACATTATTAGAAATAATTTACGAGGTTTTAAAATCTATTTTTGAGGAAATAATCATAATTACCAATTTCCCTGAGGATGTAAAATCATTAAAATTGAATGTTTCCCTTTACACTGATGAAATCCCTGGGCTTGGGCCATTAGGAGGCATATACACCGGCTTAAAAAAAATCTCATGCGAAAAAGCCTTTTTTGTTGCATGTGACATGCCTTTTATAAGAAGGGATTTAATTTTAAGGATGTCCAAGGAAGCTTTCTACCATGAAGCTGTATGTCCCTGTTATGAGGATTATATAGAACCTTTGCACGCATTTTACGGAAAAGACTGCCTAAGTGCCATCAAGGAGATATTAACGGAAAAAAAGAATTTGAAGGTAAGGGAAATTTTCAATTATGTTGATACCTGCTTTTTTAAAGTATCGGAAAAAGACTTTAATACCTTTTTTAATATAAACTCATGGGAAGATTATAGAAAAATTAGAAGCTTTGCAGAATAGAAGGGGGAAGAATTTTGGAACTGTTGGAACTTGCCGTAATCTTAGCAGCAGCAAGAATAGGGGGATACATTGCTACAAGATTCAACCAATCCAATGTATTAGGGCAAATTTTAGCAGGTATAATAATTGGTCCATCCGTAATCGGTGCGGTGCATTCCACCGAAGGATTGGAATTTATGTCTCAAATAGGGGTAATACTTTTGATGTTTCTTGCAGGCCTTGAAACTGATACAGAAGAGCTTTTTTCTTCGGGCCTTTCGTCTACCGTAATAGCTGTAGGGGGGTAATTGTACCCTTTGCATTAGGAACTTATACTTCCCTTTTTATGCACGCAAGTCTTAAGGAAGCGTTATTCTTAGGCACCATACTTACGGCGACATCCGTGAGTATAACGGTGCAGACTTTAAGGGAGATTAATAAATTAAATTCAAAGGAAGGCATAACAATAATGGCTGCAGCCGTTATTGACGACGTTTTGGGTATTTTAGTGCTTACTGGAGTTTCAAGCTTTATTATCGGGAAGGGGAGCGTATTTGAAGTAATAATCAAAATTTTAATTTTTACTGCTGCAATTTTAATTATAGGATATTTATTATTAAAATATCAAAAAATCTTTTACAACTTTATGAGCGGAACGAGGAGCGCTACCATCGCTTTGGTTTTTTGCTTTTTACTTTCCTTTTTTGCGGAAGAGGTTGAGATAGCCGCAATTACCGGAGCATATTTGGCGGGAGTTTTGCTTTCCAACACGATTTATAAAGAAAAAATAATAAAACAGATAGAGTCCCCGGCTTTTTTGTTCTTTACACCCGTTTTTTTTACCAATATTGGCTTAAAGGCTGACGTAAAGACGATGATGACCGGAATAGTATTCAGCATAACTATAATTATTGTTGCGATTGTTGGCAAAATTGCAGGATGCGGATTGACGTCCAAATTATTCGGCTTTAAATGGAGAGAAGCCTTAGCAGTAGGGATAGGGATGATTCCTCGAGGAGACGTAGCTTTGATAATTGTTGACCTCGGATTAAAAAAAGGGATTGTATCTCATAAGGTTTTTGCCACATCGGTTTTAATGGTGCTTTTCACCACCGTTACCGCTATTTTTAAAGGGATTATTTAGCAAAGAGGTAGAGGCTTAAAAATTATTTTAAAGATAAGGGGGAGTATTAATTGTATCTTTTTGTGATAATATTAAATAAGCCGGAGAAATTGACCAAGGTTTTGGAGGTTATGAGAAAAAACGGGTCCAAAGGGGCGACGGTGATAGATTCTATCGGTGCAGGTGAAATAATGAAAAAATTTGAAGAGGATCAACCTATGATAGCCAGTATAAAGCGTTTAAAGGAAGATGGTTTTTATACCAATAAAACCATCTTATCTGTTGTAGAAAGCAAGGAAATTCTTGAAAAAATTGCAGAAGCTGTTGAGAATGAGGTAGGAAGCTTTTCTGATAAAACCATGGGGATAATGTTTTCAATGCCTTTAAACATGGTCAGAGGTGGAAAGATAGGAAGGTTTAACAAGATTTTTGAGTAAAAAATAAATTCATAAGGAGGCAGAAAAATTGGGAGAAGGGTTGAGCAACCTTAGGCTGATAGTCGATGATGATGGATTTAAAAAGGTTGCGGATGTTTCGAAGGATAAAAAAATAGGGATGCCCAATGGACACGTAGATTCGGAATTTATTAGAAATTTAACTCCTGGAAGTTCTTTTGAGTTTAACGGCAGAAAATTTCATGTTTTCGAATGTGGTATGTTTGATTACGTTATGTATAAGTTAAAGCGTCAAACCCAAATTGTTTATCCTAAGGAAGGGTATTACATAATGATGAAATTGGATATAGCTCCCGGTAAAAGGGTAGGAGAAGCCGGTACAGGGTCAGGAGCTTTTACCGTATGCCTTTCGAGGGCTGTAGGACCTGAGGGGAGGGTCTATACCTATGAGCAGAGGGAAGAATTCTATAACCTTGCTAAAAAGAACTTTAAGGAGGGTTTGGTTTTTGACAACGTTGTTTTTTACAATAAATCAATAAATGAGGGTATCGAAGAAAGGGATTTAGATGCCTTTTTTCTTGATGTCAGGGAACCCTGGGAGGTAATTGATAAAATAAGAGAGGCTTTAAAACCATCGGGTAATTTGGGAATTATCGTGCCCACGGCAAATCAGGTTAGCGAGACCATGAAAAGTTTAATAAAAAACAATTTTTTCATTGATGAGGCTGTGGAGATAATGACGAGGAAGTATAAATTAAACCCAGAAAGGCTTAGACCTGAAGATTTGATGATAGGGCATACGGGTTACCTAATATTTGCAAAAAAAATGATATAATATAAAAAAGCTTTGCCGTTTGGCAAGGCTTTTTTATCTTTATCAAAAATGGAATAGGAGAGATTGATAAAAAATTAACATTATTGTATAATAGAAAATGTTAAATATTTCACAATATCGCGGAGGGATGGTGATGGAAAAAAGATTTCTTACTCCAAAAGAAACGGCAAAAGTTCTAATTGATATTAGCGAAAAAAAATCCCAGTTGGCTTTTTTTAATATGGTTTTACTTGGAATATTTGCCGGTGTTTTTATTGGGTTTGCCGGACAGGGAAGCATTACCGTAATGCAGACCTTAAGAAATTTCGATATCGGTTTTATGAAATTTATGGGGGCTATAGTTTTTACTGTAGGATTAATGATGGTCGTAATATGTGGTGCAGAACTTTTTACCGGCAATAACTTGATGGTTATAGGATTATTGGATAAAAGGATAACCCTTGCAGGACTTTTGAGGAATTGGCTTACGGTTTACTTTTCAAATTTTATCGGTTCGGTTTTACTTGTAATTTTAGTCGTAAAGAGTAATATTTTTACCAAGGAAATGACTGAATTAATCTTTAAAATGGCGTTTAGCAAAATATCCCTTACTTTTTCTGAAGCCGTTATAAGGGGAATATTGTGCAATATATTGGTGGTTCTTGCGGTGTGGATGGCTACAGCTTCTCAAGATATAGTGTCAAAGCTTTTTTCTTGCTTTTTCCCAATTATGCTTTTTGTACTATCGGGTTATGAACACAGCATTGCAAATATGTATTTTATACCCCTTGCTAAATTTTTAGGTGCAGAAATAGGTTGGGGGGATATTTTAATAAAAAATATCTTTCCTGTAACCTTGGGCAATATCATAGGTGGCGCGTTTATTGTACCTTTAGTATATTATTTCTGTTATGTTTACGAAGAAAAAAAAGGGATTTTGTATAAAGACCTAAAAATATAAAGGCGGATACACCTACCTGATGGAGAAAATGGCCAACCCGGCAAACATGGGAGAAGCCTTTAAACAAGTAAAGAAGAACAAAGGAGCTGCCGTAGAATATATCGAAGAAGGATACACTTATGTAGTAGACATGGACTTTTAGAGAGATTCTTTGACCGACCTCAGCCTCCAATACTGGAAAGACCGAGGGCCAATTAGTTTAGTCGAAGGTTATCAACAACTTCGTGTAAACTCATAAACCGCTTGTTAAAATATGATGTATGCAGAAACTTATGAGACTTTTCCGAAAGAGGTTCGCCCAGAAATTTGGCGTATACAGTTTTTATAGATGGGTTCTCCCAGGCTTCCCTTTTGGGTAGCCCCAGCTCGTAGTAGTATACTGCTTCTTTTCTTTTTTTTACCGCTCTTTGCCTCAAAGACTTTTTTGGGATCCTTGGCTGGCCTCCTCCACCGATACAGCCGTCCGGGCAGGTCATTACCTCTATAAAATGATAATCCGAATTACCTCTCCTTATATCTTCTAGTATCGGAATTATTTTTTCTAGACCGTGGACTACTGCGGTTTTAATCCTATTGCCTCCGATATCTAACACAGTTTCTCTGAACCCTTCGGAGCTTCTTATCCGCTCGAATAAAATGTCTTTCATGGGCTTTCCCGTCAGTTTCTTTACAAGGGTCCTCAGTGCTGCTTCCATTACGCCTCCGCTGGTTCCAAATATCATTCCCGCACCGGTATACTGCCCAAAGGGGATGTCAAAATTCTCCTCCGGTAATTCTGCCAGTTCTAACTGCCTGTCTTTTATCAACTGTGCTAGTTCTCTTGTGGTCAATACTGCATCGACGTCCCTGTACCCACTAGACTTCATCTCTGTTCTTGCAGCTTCGTATTTTTTGGCCGTACATGGCATTACCGAAACCAGGAATATCCTAGACGAGTCTATGCCTTCTTTTTCTGCCATGTAAGTCTTTACAAGAGCCCCAAACATTTGCTGGGGTGATTTACAGGAAGATAAATGATGCAAAAGGTCGGGGTAGTTTTTTTCCATAAAAAGCACCCATGCCGGACAACACGAGGTAAACATGGGAAACGGCCCGCCCTTTTCGAGCCTTTCCAAAAATTCATGCCCCTCTTCTATAACCGTTAGGTCTGCTGCAAAACAGGTATCGTATACCCTGTCAAATCTTAATTTCCTTAAAGCCGAAGCCATCTGACCCGGGACTATCGATCCGGCTTCCATACCAAACTCTTCTCCGAGGCTAACCCTTACTGCGGGAGCACTTTGGACGACTTTGAGTATGCTGTCATCCTCCAGAACCGACTTCACCTTTTCTAAGTCTGACCGATCTTTTGCTGCGCCAGTGGGACATGTCACAACACACTGACCACAATTTACGCAGCGATCTTTGTCAATTATATGTGGTATTAAAGGCTCACCGGAACATGCCTTCACGCTACAAACCTGGGAACATAACGTGCATCCTTTACAAATTTCCTGATTTATTTCAATTATTGCCATCCTTTTCACCCCTAGTAGAGATATTTACAGCACATACCTTCAATTGAGGTGTCTTGGCTACCGGGTCCAAGGCGTCGATAGTCAGATAATTAGCTGCTGCTTCTGCAAAATGGAAGGGCACAAATACAACGCCTTGCTTTATTTTTTCGGTGACTTTAGCGGTGAGCTTAATTTTCCCCCTCCTTGATTTTAAATAGACTTCCTCACCGTCGGAAATCCCGAATTTTTGCGCATCCAGAGGATTTATTTCAACAAAAGGTCCACGACATTTTTTGTTTAGAAAATCGATTTTTCTTGTCATAGTGCCTGTATGGTAATGATAGAGGACCCGCCCCGTTGTAAGCACAATCGGATATTCTTCATCGGTTCTTTCGGCAGGAGGAGTGTATTTTACCGGAATAAATTTGCCTTTTCCTCTTGCGAAGGAATCTTTATGAAGATAAGGTGTTCCCGGATGGTCCTTATGCGGACATGGTACCTGAATGCCCGGTCCCTCTAACCTGTCATAGGATATCCCACCGTAAGAAGGAGTAAGGTTTGCAATTTCATCCATTATTTCTGAAGGATGCGTGTAAGTAATTGGGTACCCCATGCGTGTGGCAAGTTCTGAGATAATCTGCCAATCAGGTTTGGAATTTCCTACAGGTTCAATGGCCTTTCGCACTCTCTGGACCCTTCGATCAGTTCCAGTGAAAGTTCCGTCCTTTTCGGCAAAAGAACAGGCTGGAAGCACAACATTAGCGAATCTTGCGGTTTCTGTAAAAAATATATCTTGAACCACCAGAAATTCAAGGTTTGATAACACCTTTTCAATATGAGAAATATTAGGGTCACTTAATGCAGGATTTTCTCCTATTATGTACATAGCTTTGATAATTCCTTTTTCCGCAGCCTCAAACATTTCATGTACCGTTAATCCTGACGTGGTTGGGATTTCAGCACCCCACGCTTTAGAAAATTTCTCGCGCACACTGGGATCCGCTATTTTTTGGTAACCGGAAAGAACATCGGGCAGCGCACCCATATCGCAGGCTCCTTGGACATTGTTTTGGCCTCTTAGAGGGCAAAGACCTGTCCCCGGTCTTCCCACATTGCCTGTGAGCATCATTAGATTTGAAAGGGCTATAACATTGTCGGTGCTGCAGTTATGTTGGGTTATTCCCATACAGTAAAGAATCATAGCCCTTTCTGCCCCTGCATAAATGCGAGCTGCTCTTCGTATATCTTCTGCCCTTACCCCGGTTATCTTCTCTGCCCTTTCAGGTGTCCACTGTAGGATCTCTTGCTTCAGGGTTTCAAAGCCTTCGGTGCGTTCTTTTATAAATTTTTCGTCCATAAGGCCGTCATCTATTATAACATTTATCATAGCGTTTATCAGAGCTACATCGGTACCTGGCAGAAGGCAAAGGTGGACATAGGCCCTCTCGGCAAGGTATGTCTTTCTGGGGTCTGCCACGATCAATTTAGCTCCGTTTTTTACAGCTTCAATGATCTTTGATCCTATTAAAGGGTGCTGTTCTGTGGTGTTCGAACCTATTACAAATAAAACCTGGCTTTCGGTTATTTCGTTGATAGAGTTTGTCATTGCTCCAGCACCCATTGTTTTGGCTAGACCAGCCACAGTAGGGGCGTGTCAGAGGCGGGCGCAGTGATCAACGTTGTTCGTGGATAGAACGGCCCTGCCAAATTTTGATATAAGATAATTTTCTTCGTTAGTGGCCCTTGCTGAGCTCAAAACCCCGAAAGCACTGCCACCATTTTTCTCCTTTATCTTTCGGAATTTATCGGCGACCATATCAAGAGCTTCATCCCAGGATGCCTCTCTAAAAATGCCATTTTCCCTGATAAGCGGTGTTTTCAGCCTTTCGGGAGAATGCACGAATTCGTGGGCCAACATTCCTTTAATACAAAGTGTTCCTTTATTTATCGTATCTTTAACTGCAGGAGAAGTCCTGACAACCCTCCCGTCTTTTACGTGAAGGTTTATCCCGCAACCGCAGCCGCAGTAGGGGCAGACGGTTTTTACGTATTTAATCAAAAGCACCACCACCCTTCAAATAATCTACTTTCGCTTTTATTGCTCTAAGCGGACAGGCCTTAAAGCACAGCGAACATTCCATGCAAATCTCGTCGTTAATTTCGTATCTCTGATTTTCTTCGAAAACATTTTCCATAATTGCATTAAAAGGACATAATTTATAACACGTACCACAGCCAATACATTCGTTATTATCTATTACAAACAATGCCAAGCCTCCTTTAAAAAACTTTGTTCTTTTATTCACAATTTTAATCCTTTGTTATATTTTTGTCAATCATTGTTATTAGATTTTGCAAAATATTTTTATAATATTTTTATAAAATGAGATATTTTAAACCCATTAAAAAATAAAGGAGGTATTATTTTCAAAATTTTAAACAAATGATAAAATAAAATTAAAAAGAGGTGAGAGGAATGCTAAAATACATTGTTTTTGCTTTATTAAGTTATTTATTCGGCTCCATTTCCTTTGCGTATATAATATGCAAAAGGTACTACGGAATTGATATAAGGAAATACGGAAGCGGCAACCCGGGGACGACGAATGTATTAAGAACGGTAGGTAAAAGGGCAGCAGTTTTGGTTTACATTGCGGATTTTCTAAAGGGCTTTTTAGCAGTTATTATTGGAAGGTTACTCGGAGGGCCGGTATTTGGAGTTTTTTGCGGACTTTTTGTTATAATTGGACATGATTATTCTTTATTTTTAGGGTTTAACGGCGGAAAGGGGATTGCAACAAGTATGGGTGTGGGGTTTGCAGTTTCACCCTTTGCTGCGCTGCTTTCGACATTAATCGGCGTTGCCGTAATATATTTTACCCGGTATGTTTCCTTAGGATCAATAACCGGTATTGCTCTTTTTCCCATTTTTCTTGGTATTTTAGGGTTTAAAGGCGTTTACATATTGTACGGACTTATTATGGCGGTTATTGCAATTTACAGGCATGAAAGCAATATAAAAAGGCTTCTTGAGGGAAAAGAAAACAAATTAGGACAAAAAAGTAGATAAAAAAGGTGCGAAAATCGCACCTTTTATTTTATATATTCTTCAATATACTTTTTAATTTCATCCTTTGTTGCAACTTTGCCGGCAACTTTAACTTCTTCATTAATCACAAGAGCAGGTGTAATCATAACGTATTCAGTAATTTTATTTAGATCCTGAACTTTTTCGACTTCTGCTTCGATCCCCAGTTCTTTCAATGCAGCCTTTGTGTTTTCCTCTAAAGCTTTGCATTTTGCACACCCCGTGCCGAGGATTTTGATATTCATTGTTTTTTCCTCCCTTTTCATTATTATATTTTTTGAAAAATTAATTTAATAATTATCGAACTCTTTAACATATCAAAATCAAATTATTATTGTTAAAAACCTTATATTTTTTAAAGATAATAAATTATTTATTCCTTTATTTTCATATAAGCATTTTTATTGTAACATAAAATTTTTTAAAAGAAAATAATGCAGAGGGGATGTTTTTAAAAAAAGTTTCCGAAAATGAAGCCAACAAAAGTCGACATTATTATTACCAAACTTACATAGGTAATGGTCTTTTTAGGTCCGAGGACGCTGTTAATTACTAACATGCTCGGGAGACTCAAAGCAGGTCCTGAAAGCAAAAGCGCCAGAGCAGGGCCCTGCCCCATACCGGAACCCAAAAGCCCTTGAAGTATGGGAACTTCTGTAAGAGTGGCAAAATACATAAAGGCTCCGATAACAGAAGCTATGAAATTTGAAAGTAAGGAATTTCCTCCTACTACTGCTTCAACATACTTTGAAGGAATTATTCCCGCATCGTATCCCGGTCTTCCCATTAAAAATCCTGCTATTGTGACACCTGCAAAAAGAAGCGGAAGTATCTGTTTTGCAAAACTCCAGGTGGCCTCGACCCATGATGTAATCTCTTCTTTTTTGAACCATTTAACAAGGATTACTGCGAGGAGCAAGAGGAAAAATAAGGTCAAGTACCATTTTACATTATATACGGCGCTGAAAAATCCTACAGGCTGTGCGGGCTTGCCCCAAGCTGCAAAAATTAATATGAATACAAGGCTTGCAAAATACAAAATATCCTGTAATAGGCTCCTTCCTTCATGTTTTGTTGAAACTTGCTGGATTTTTGACAGCCTTTCCACATCTTCTTTTTTAAATATTATTTCCATGATTAATCCTATAATGATGGAAAATAACACTGCACCAAGTGCCCTTGCAATCCCTAATTTATATCCCAAAATTCTTGCAGTCATGATAATTGCAAGGACGTTTATTGCAGGCCCCGAATACAAAAACGCTATCGCAGGACCAAGGCCGGCTCCCCTTTTATAAATCCCTGTAAAGAGCGGCAAAACCGTGCACGAGCAAACGGCAAGAATTGTTCCGGATACTGAGGCGACCGCGTAGGAAAGCCACTTTTTTGCTCCACTGCCGAAGTATCTCATAACAGCCTGCTGGGAAATAAAGTTTGAAATGGCACCTGCTATAAAAAGGGCAGGTATTAAGCAGGTAAGTACGTGAAGCCTTGCGTAATCCTGAAGCATATAAAGGGATTCTATGAAAGCTCCTTTAAAGCGCATGCTCTCTAACGGCATATAATAGGCAAAAAGGAAAACACCTGCGATGATTAGGAATTTTTTAAGTTCTTCCCTCATTAGTAATTCTCCTTTCGATAAATTCTATAAATCAGAAAAATTATTCAACTTTGTTCCTATTAGAATTAATAAAAGAAACCTTAGTTACAAGGTCGCTCTTTATGGTTTCGTCAACACAAATAAAATAATCTTTCATACAAGGGAACCTTACTTTGTAAAACACTGAAAGGCCCTCTTTCCTGCTTTCCAAGATGCCAGCTTTTTTTAATATGTTTAGATGCTTTGATATAGTGGGCTGGTCTATACCAATTTTTTTAACAATTTCGCAGACGCAAATCTCATTTTCGTTTAAAATAATGTCTAAAATTTTCAGCCTTGTTGGATGAGAAAGGGCCTTAAAAAATTCTGCCCGAAGTTCATAGATGTTTTTGGCCATGAGAATCACCTCCTATATTCCAATATTAGCATAAAGGAAAATATATGTCAACTGAAACTTAATTTTTATAAATTTTAATGTTGATTTGATATTTTTATCGTTATATAATATGATTGAATTCGAATATAATCATATGTTTCTAAATAAGGAGGTGACTTAATGATTGTTGATATCCTTAAAGCATTATCCGATGAAACCAGGTTAAGAATATTAAATTTACTTGTTGAAGAAGAATTATGTGTGTGCGAGCTGGAGGAGATACTTAATATTAATCAATCCAACGCTTCACGGCATTTGGAAAAATTGAGCAATGCTGATTTGGTAGTTTATGAAAAAAGGGGCAAATATATTTATTACAGTATAAACAAGGAAACCTTTGAAAAATATCCTTTTTTGTTTTCAATTATAAAAGACGGTTTAAAAGAAATTAAAAAATTTAATGAGGACAAACAAAAATTAAGCTTTTACAAAAAAAGCGGAATTAGTTGTGATGAACTAAAGGAAGGAAAGTTAAAAACTTTTTATGATAAACAAAGCTATTTAAATTAAAGGAGGAATAAAAATGGGAAATTCTAATGGAGAAGTTAGGCTTGAGAAGAAGGGTTTGAGCTTTTTTGAAAAATATCTGACATTATGGGTTGCACTCTGCATAATTGCGGGCGTAGCAATAGGCCAATGGTTTCCTGCATTTCCTCAGACTTTAAGCAAATTTGAATACGCTCATGTATCTATTCCTGTAGCAATTCTTATATGGTTGATGATTTATCCGATGATGTTAAAAATAGATTTTTCGAGTATTGTAAAAGCTACGAAAAATCCAAAGGGACTTATAGTTACTTGGGTCACCAATTGGTTGATAAAGCCTTTTACTATGTACCTTATTGCTTCCTTTTTCTTAAAAACGGTATTCAAAAGCTGGATTGCTCCAGACCTTGCAACAAGCTACCTTGCAGGAGCTATACTTTTGGGTGCAGCTCCCTGTACTGCAATGGTTTTTGTGTGGAGTTATCTTACAAAAGGTAATCCTGCGTATACGCTTGTACAGGTAGCAACCAATGACCTGATAATTTTATTTGCCTTTACGCCCATTGTGGCATTCCTTTTAGGAGTAAGCAATGTTAGGGTTCCTTATGATACCTTATTGCTTTCTGTGGTGCTTTTTGTGGTTATTCCCCTTACAGCGGGATATTTATCAAGGAAATATATCGTAAATACGAAAGGTATTGATTATTTCGAAAATGTTTTTCTGAAAAAATTTGATAATGTGACCATAGCGGGTTTGCTTTTAACATTAATAATATTGTTTTCATTCCAAGGAGAGATAATACTTTCCAATCCCCTTCATATTGCTTTAATAGCAGTACCACTAACAATTCAGACTTTTTTCATTTTCTTCATAGCCTATATTTGGGCAAAGCTATGGAACTTACCCCATGATATTGCAGCTCCTGCTGCTATGATAGGTGCAAGCAACTTTTTCGAGCTTGCGGTAGCTGTGGCCATATCCCTTTTTGGTTTAGAATCGGGAGCGGCTCTTTCCACGGTTGTTGGTGTCTTAACAGAGGTGCCTATAATGCTGACCCTTGTAAGAATAGCAAATGCTACGCGAAATTGGTTTGCTAATTAGTATTTACCCCCAAAAGGGGGTTTTTATTTTTGGAAAATTTGTATATTTTTTATAAAGGAAAAACGAAAAAAAATGGCAAAAAAAGAGATTATTTGAGATAAATATAAAACTTTCTTGGAAAAATAATATAAATAACGTTAGCTAAGGCGAATAAAGCTTATTAAAGGTTTGTAAGTGTTAAAAAAAAGGAGTATAACAGTATCTATAAGAAATGCAAAGAAGGTGAAAGTAATGGAAGAGAAGGTCATAGAAAGACTTTTAGAGATAGACCAAAAAGCACAGGAAGTTCAATTAAAAAGAGAACAAAACCTTCGGGAATTAGAAGAGAGTTACAAAAAGCAGATTCGAGAAATGGTGGAAAACTATGAGAGGGATATAGAAGAAAGTAGTAAAAAAGCCTTTAACGAGGCAGTAGAAGAAGGAGAAAGGGAAGCGGATGAGATTAGAAGGGATGCAGAAAAGACATTAAAAAATATGGAGGAAGTATTTTTAAAAATAAAGGATGATATTGAGAGGGAATTTTTTCTGAGGATTTTTAAGGTAAAGAGGTAATAAAAATGGGAAACGTTATGAGGTTTGCGGCGGTAAATACCAAAATAAAGTTCTTAGAGGGAAAATTTTTAAAAGATGAAGATTATTTGGAGCTTTTAAAGAAAAAAAGCATACCGGAGTTGATACAGTATTTGAAAGAAAAAACATCCTACGCAAAACTTTTGGACGGAGTAAAGGTAGAAGAAGCCAATAGAATGACTTTGGAAAATGCTTTAAGGAGAAATATGGTAAAGATTATAGATAAACTACTTTTTTACCTGAGGGATGAATATAAGGATTTTGTAAAAACCCTTTTTCTAAAATATGAAATTGAGGACTTAAAAAATTTAGCGAGGGACATATATAACAGCAGAAGAGAAAGGCAAATTGAAAACTATTCGTTTATAGGAAAATACAGTAAAGCCGATCCAGAAAGGCTCATAAAAGCCAATACCGTAAGGGAATTAATAATTGCCCTTGAAGGCTCTGAGATTTTTGAGTATTTAAAACCTTTGCTTGACGGCAAGAGAGAGAACCTTTTTAGATTTGAAATGGCCTTGGATACAGCTTATTTTACTATTATAAGGAGAAAATGGGAAAAACTATCAAAAGAAGACAAAAAGATTTTGAATATCTGGGAAGGTATAGTTGCCGACCTTTACAACATTCAATGGATATATAGAGGAAAAAAATTTTACAATATTTCTCCGGAAGAAATACTAAATTATACTATAGATTTTGGCTATAAAATTAGTTATCAAAGGCGAAAGCAGATGTGCTATGCAAAGGATTTAAGCGAGCTTTTTGAAATAGCCGAAAAAGAAGGCTACGGATTTTTATTTAAAAAAGACTTTGATCAGGATATTTATATGGAAAGGAGAATAAATAGGTACCTTTATTTTAAATTTAAGAACCTTACAAGGGCGGCACCTTTAACCATAATTCAAATTGTATCTTATATTTGGTTCTTGGATTTTGAGGTTAGGGATATAATTTCCATAGCTGAAAGCTTAAAATATGAAATTGACTTAGAAAAGGCGAAAAAGTTTTTAATTCGTCCGTTATGATTTGCCTTAGCAATTTGGGAGGCGTTTTGTATGGCTATAGAAAAAATGAAGATAATGGGAGTCATAGGCAAAAAGGAGCTTTTAGATAGGGTAATGCGTCTTATTGTTTTAAGCGGGAGCATGCATTTTTTAAATGCCTTTTCCAGAATAAGTGCTTCTGATTTTGTCCTGCCGCCCAATGAAAAAAACATAGAGGCTCTTGAAGAGCTGCCTTTTGTCAAACCTTATAATGTAAAAAGGGATTTTTCAAAGGATGAAGAAATGGTGGTATCTCTATTAGGACTTTTTAATATTTCTCCCGAAATTAAACCTGAATATTTAAGCCAAGATTATGATTATGAGGAGTATATTAAAAATATTAGCGATATATATTTAAAAATTCGGGAGTATGCAGATGAGATAAAAGAAAAAAGCCGAATTACAGAGGAAAAAGAAGAATATATACGAAATCTAAAATACCTTGAAAAATTTGATTTCGACCTTTCAAGATTGCTGAATATGAAATTTATGACCTTTAAACTTTTAAAATTAACAAAGGAGAATTATTTGAAGTTAAAAAAGAATTACGAGAATATACCGGCTGTAGTAATAAAAGTAGAAGCGGAGTCAAAATATGTTTATGTGGCATCAATTACGCCTAATACCCTGCAGGAAACAGTGGAAAGGATTTTAAGCTCCTTAAATTTTGAAGAACTGAAACTTCCTGCCGAGTATGAGGGTAATGCTTTGACGATTATACGAAAACTTAGTGAGGAAATAGAAGAGGACAATAATAAGATAGAGCAGCTTAAAAAGCAAATCGAGGGATTTGGCAGGCAGTTTAAGGAGGATATAAAAAAATCCTTCTCAAGGCTTGAAATGGAAAAGAAGATAGAAGAATTGAAATCTAATGTGGCAACAAGCAAGAGTTTGTTTTACCTTTTTGGGTTTGTACCCGTAAGCAGGGTAGAGAGCTTAAAAGACGAATTAGAAAAAAATTTTAAAGACGAGCTGATAATATTAATTGAAGATGCGGACAATAAAAATTCAAGTTTAACTCCTCCTACTAAGCTTAAGAATCTCGGACTTTTTAGGCCCTTTGAGGAAATGGTAAAAATGTACGGCATTCCTTCTTACGATGAAAAAGACCCTACGGTGTTTTTCGGGATAACCTACATGCTCTTATTTGGGGCAATGTTTGGGGATTTGGGGCAGGGGCTCATTCTTTTTGCAGCAGGTGTTGTGTTAAACCATTTGATGAAAAGGCCTAATTTGGGAGGAGTACTAAGCCGAATAGGTTTAAGCTCCGCATTTTTTGGACTTTTGTACGGAAGCGTTTTCGGTTCGGAAGAATTGATACCAGCACTAATAGTGAGGCCTATGGCAAATATTAATTTCATGCTTTTAAGCGCGGTGGTGCTCGGTATTTGCCTTTTGATTGCGGGTTTTGTTTTTGGGATACTAAACTCAAGCCTTTCAGGCAACTTTAAAGAAGGTGTTTTCGGCAGAAACGGAGTTGCAGGCCTTTCCTTTTACATTCTTCTTCTTTACAGCATTTACAATTATGCCGTAAAAAACGTGGGACTTTCCCCATGGATTACTTTTGTATTGATTTTGACCTTGATGGTAATAGTTTTTAGAGAGCCCCTTTCCAATATTTTGCTTAAAAAAGAAAAACTTTTTACCGAACCTTTAGGTGACTATTTTGTAGAAGAAGGTTTTGGAGTTTTAGAAACCCTGCTTTCTATGGTTTCCAATACCATTTCCTTTATAAGGGTAGGGGCTTTTGCTTTGAATCATGTGGGATTGTACATCGCCTTTGCAACCATGGCTGAAATGACAAGATCCAAGGTTGGAGGCATAATGCTTTTAATCTTAGGAAATACGATAATAATAGGGCTTGAAGGCTTAATAGTATTTATACAGGCTTTAAGGCTTGAATACTACGAACTTTTCAGCAAGTATTTCAAAGGAGAGGGAATAGAATATTCACCAGCGGTCGTTGTAAAATCTTCTGATTATATCAGGAAGATAAGGTCTCTCAGTAGAAAGACTTTTATGGACCAATTTGGAAGGAACTTAAAAATGAAAATGATAAAGATGGCATTAATATAAAAAATTTTGAGGAGGAATAGGTTTATGATGGCGATTGTATTTTTACTTATTCTAATTTCAGTTTTAACAACAGCAGCAGGATTTTATCAATTAAATAATTTAAAAGCTAAAAAAGTGCTGAAATTTAGCGTATTTGCTTTTTCCTTGATAATAGCTTTCTTCTTATTCGTCATTATGCCTCAGGCGGCAAAGGCAGAAGGAGCCGCAAATCCCGTTTCCAGCACTGCTTTTTTAGCTGCTGCTTTATCTACTGGGCTTGCGACTATTGGGGCGGGTTATGCTGTTGGAGCGGTAGGCTCTTCAGCCCTCGGGGCAGTTTCGGAGGACCCTAAAATCTTGGGTAAAACCTTAATTTACGTGGGCCTTGCGGAAGGTATTGCCATTTACGGGCTGATTATATCCATTATGATACTGGGAAGGGTTTAATATGAGGATGTTTGTGATAAGCGACAGCTCTGATACCATAACAGGCTTTAGACTTGCAGGTATAGAAGGCAAATATATTGAAGAAAGCCAAGAGGTTTTGGAAGAAATAGATAAATTAAAAAATGATGAGGACATTGGTATAATCCTTATTACTGAAAGTCTTGCACAAAATATAAAAAATGAACTAAGCGCAATGAAGCTTTCAAAAGATTATCCCATAATTTTAGAGGTTCCAGACAGGCACGGCAGTATAAGGCCTAAGGACTTTTTAACGCGTTATATAAAAGAAGCAATTGGTGTAAAGATTTGAGGTGATATCATGTCAACCACCATTGAGGATAAAATTTCCCTTTTTGCTAAGGTTTTATTTGAAAGGATAGAAGAAGAATATGAACAAAACAGGGAAAATATTGTAAAATATTATGAAGCAGAAATAAAGAGAATAAAAGAAGAATACGAAAAGAAAAAGGCGGAACGTATAAATAATGCTTTAAAAGAAGCGGAAATCAAAAAACAGAGGATAATATCAAAGGCTTTGGCGGATAAAAAACAGGAAATATTGAGGAAAAAGCAGGAACTTTTAGAAAAGTTGATAGAAGACATCCTTCAAAAGGTAGAAGAGTTTTTAAAACAGGAAGGCTACAAAGAGTTTCTTTTGAACACAGCTTTAGAGTTAAAAGAAAAATTCCCTGAAGGCGGAAAAGTAATAATAAATCTATCCAAAAGGGATTTTGAGCATTATTCGGAATACCTGAAAAAGTCTCTAAACGGCAACTTTGAGTTGAGAATAAGCCAAGAGGAAATAAAGGGAGGAATAATTGCTGAAAGCGATGATGGAAGGATAAAGGTAGATTTATCCGTTAGCAGTTTGTTAGAAGAAGGCAAGTCATTACTTGCCCAGCTTTTATTTACAAAGTTGGGCGAGGAGGTATAACTATGTCCGATTACAGGGTTGGAAGCATAGTTTATATCAACGGTCCTGTGGTAAGGGCAAACAACATGTCCGGTTTTACCATGAGAGAAATGGTAATGGTAGGAAATAAAAAATTGATAGGAGAAATAATATCCCTTGAAAAGGATTTGGCGACAATTCAGGTCTATGAAGAAACGTCAGGATTGAAAGCGGGAGAGCCGGTGATGGGCACCGGCAAGCCCCTCTCGGTAAAATTAGGCCCGGGGATTTTGGGCAATATTTTTGATGGTATAGAAAGGCCTCTTTCGAAGATATATGAAAAAGGGGAAAGCTTCATACCCGAAGGCATAGGCCTTATTTCCATTGATGAAGAAAAATTATGGGAAGTAAGGATATTGACAAAAGTAGGCGATTATTTAAAGGGTGGGGACGTTTTTGCTGAAGTTCAAGAAACTTCGATGATTCTTCATAAAATAATGGTTCCACCTACAGTAAAGGGCAGGGTAGTTGAAGTAAAAAAGGATGGCAGTTACAACATCAATGAAACCCTTGTTGTTTTGGAAAATGAAGGAAAAATTTACGAGCTAAAGATGTATCAGGAGTGGCCTGTAAGGTTACCGCGCCCGATCAAGAAGAGAATGCCAATACAAAAACTCCTAATTACAGGTCAAAGGGTAATAGATACCTTCTTCCCTTTAGCAAAGGGAGGTACCGCAGCTATCCCTGGGGGGTTTGGAACCGGGAAGACGATAACCCAGCATCAGCTTGCCAAATGGAGCGATGCGGACATCATAGTATATATTGGCTGTGGAGAACGGGGCAATGAAATGACGGAGGTGCTGGAGGATTTTCCAAAATTGATCGACCCGAGGACTGGAAAACCTTTGATGGATAGGACTGTTCTAATTGCCAACACTTCCAACATGCCTGTTGCAGCAAGGGAAGCCTCTATATATACGGGTATTACCATTGCGGAGTACTTCAGAGACATGGGGTACAATGTGGCAATTATGGCGGATTCAACTTCACGCTGGGCAGAAGCCTTAAGGGAAATAGCTGGAAGGCTTGAAGAGATGCCCGCCGAAGAAGGTTATCCTGCATATCTTGCTTCAAGGCTTGCGCAGTTTTACGAAAGGGCAGGTTTCGTAGAAAACCTGAATGGCACTGAGGGTTCTATCACTGTTATAGGTGCGGTTTCACCTGCAGGTGGAGATTTTTCAGAGCCTGTAACCTCCTCAACCAAAAGGGTAGTAGGTGCTTTTTTAGCATTAGACAAGGAACTTGCTTATTCAAGGCATTTTCCCGCAATTAACTGGCTCTTATCCTACAGTGGCTACATCAAGATGCTTAGGGAATGGTTTGCGGAAAATGTGGCAGCGGATATGCTGGACTTAAGGGCTAAGATGATGAGGCTTTTACAGGAAGAAAACAAGCTCATGGATATAGTTAAATTGGTCGGGGAAGATGTACTTCCCGACGACCAAAAACTTATCCTTGAAATTGCAAAGGTTATTAAAGTAGGTTTTCTACAGCAGAATGCTTACCACAAGGAAGACTCCTATGTGCCTTTGGATAGGCAGTATAAGATGTTAAAAGTAATCAACAAACTTTATGATAGGGCAGCCTCGTGCGTAAAAAAAGGCATTCCTCTTTCGAAGGTAAAAAATGATGAACTTTTTAACGAGATTATTATGATGAAATATAACTTTTCTCCCGAAAATAAGGGATTTTTTGATGAAATAATTAATAAAATCGACAGTTACTACGACAGTATCGAAACAAGGTATGAAAAAGAAGGTGCTTTAAAATGAAAATAAAATACAAAAGGGCAGATAAAGCGGAAGGTCCTTTGTTAATAATGGAAAATGTGAAAAATGCGGTATTTGATGAAATAGTAGAAATAGAGATGCCCGATAAAACTTCGAGGCTCGGCAAAGTGGTGCAGATTGACAGAAACAAAGTGGTCATTCAGGTCTTTGAGGGCACTTCGGGTATTTCACTGCCTGATATTACTGTTGCTTTTACTGGAAGCCCTATGAGAATTCCCCTTTCAAAGGAGATTCTCGGCAGGGTATTTAACGGTATTGCAAAACCCATTGATGGAGCTGGAGAAATTTTTTCCACAAACTACTATGATATAAACGGCAGGCCTATGAACCCGGTTGCTAGGGTTTACCCTCGAAATTTTATTCAAACGGGCATTTCAGCGATAGACGGCCTAATGACCCTGATAAGAGGGCAAAAACTCCCAATATTTTCAGGGGATGGCCTTCCCCATAATGAATTAGCGGCACAGATTGTAAAACAGGCAAAAATTTCGGGGGATGATGAAAAAAATTTTGCTGTGGTATTTGCGGCTATGGGGATAAAACACGATGAGGCGGATTTCTTTGTAAGGACCTTTGAAGAAGCTGGTGTAATGGATAGGGTTGTGATGTATGTAAACCTTGCGGATGACCCAGTAGTTGAAAGAATAATAACTCCTCGCTGTGCTCTTACTGCTGCAGAATTTTTAGCTTTTGAATGCGACATGCACGTCCTTGTTATTTTAACAGACATGACAAGCTACTGCGATGCTTTAAGGGAGATATCTTCTGCGAGGGAGGAAGTGCCGTCAAGGAAAGGCTACCCGGGGTATATGTACTCGGATTTGGCAAGCCTATATGAAAGGGCGGGGATGCTGAAGAGCTCTAAAGGGAGCATTACTCAAATACCTATTTTGACCATGCCCAATGACGATATAACCCATCCTGTCCCCGACCTTACGGGTTATATAACCGAAGGTCAGATAGTTCTGAACAGGGCGCTCTACCAAAAGGGGATTTATCCGCCTATAAATATTTTGCCTTCCCTTTCCCGACTCATGAAGGACGGTATAGGGGAAAAATATACGAGGGAGGACCATCCTGACCTTGCCAACCAGGTTTTTTCAGCTTATTCCCGTGTTCAGGAGGTTAGGGCTTTAGCTCAGGTTATCGGGGAAGAAGAGCTCTCCGATGTGGATAAAAGTTATATGGAATTCGGAAGGCAGTTTGAAGAAAGCTTTGTAAAACAAGGTTTTGATGAGGAAAGAAGTATTTTTGATACTTTGGACTTAATGTGGAAGCTTTTAAAGATACTTCCGGAAAAGGAGCTCACCCGAATCAACCCATCCCTTATTAAAAAATATTTGAGGGGATGATGCTTTTGCTTTTTAATATTGCACCTACCAAAGCAAATCTGCTATCTGCCCAATCTACTCTTGAGTTTTCGAAAAAGGGCTACGAGCTTTTGGATAAAAAAAGAAATGTCTTAATAAGGGAATTGATGAGCATAATGAAAAGGGCTGAGGAGCTGCAGGAAAAAATAAACAAAATTTTTGAAGAAGCCTATGAAGCTCTAAAGATAGCCAATATAACCTTAGGAGTAAACCAGGTGTATGAAGTAGCTTGCTCTATTCCGTTAATGGAAGAGTTCGATATATTACACAAAAGCGTAATGGGTGTTGAAATTCCAAAGATAAAATACGAAAAAAAGCCCTTAGAACACTACTACAGCTTTTACCATACCAATACTGCCCTTGATATTGCCCTGACAAAATTTTACGAGGTAAAATATCTTCTACTTGAACTTGCAGAAGTGGAAGACTCCATATTTAAACTTGCTATTGAGGTAAAAAGGACCCAAAAAAGGGCAAATGCGTTAAAAAATATTCAGATACCCAAGTATGAAAAAATTGTAAAAGTTATTTCAGAAGTATTGGAAGAAAAAGAAAGGGAAGATTTTTTCAGGTTAAAAACATTAAAAAAGAAATTAAAAAGAAGGGTGAAAAGGTAAACCCTTCTTTTACTTTTTTAGAGGCTTTAAAGCCCTGTCCAATATACCGAGGGCAAATGCAATGAACACACCGTAATTTACTACCGGTATATTTTTTTCTTTTAAAACGGATAGCCTGTAAAGCATTTCCTTTCTATTTATCATACAACCGCCGCAGTGGATTACTAATTTATATTCATCTAAATTTTCCGGGAAGGTAAAACCAGAAGACCATGAAAAAGATAGCTCTTTTTTGGTTATTTCCTTCAAAAGTCTCGGAATTTTTACCGTTCCGATATCATCTTCCTGCCTGTGATGGGTGCAGGATTCGGAAATCAAAACCTTGTCCCCGTTTTCTAAGTTTTTAATGGCTTCGGTACCTTTTACCAATTGCTCCAAATCCCCTTTATAACGGGCAAATAATATGGAAAAGGAAGTGAGCGGTATGTCTTCAGGGGTTATTTCGGCAACTTTCTTGAAGGCTTGCGAGTCGGTGACGACCAATTTTGGTTTTTGCTTTAAAGAGTTTAAAGCAATGGAAAGTTCGCTTTCTTTTGCAACAACAGCTATGCAGCCGCTGTCAAGAAGTTCCCTTATGGTTTGCTGCTGGGGCAAAATAAGCCTTCCCTTCGGGGCAGCCTTGTCTATGGGCACTACCAGCACCGCCAAATCACCGGGGTTTAAAAGGTCTGAAATAAGCGGTACATCAGTAAAACTGCTCGGGGCCTTGTTTATAATTTGCCTTTTTAATTCTTCAATTCCTTCCCTTTTAAAAGCGGATACTTCAAGCAAAGGGAGGTTCAGCAAATCTTCCCACTTCTTTTTTTCTTCCCTTTTATATTTTAATGAATCCTTTTTGTTAACTACTCCAACAACTGGTATATTTTTTTCCTTTATTTTAGACAGTATTTCTATATCGTAGTCTGATACTCCGCTTTCACCGTCTATAACAAGGATGGCAACATCGGTCTTATTTAGCACCTGATAGGTTTTTTTGACTCTTAGTTCTCCAAGAGCTCCTTCGTCGTCTATTCCTGCCGTGTCTATTATTACTACGGGGCCAATTGGTAAAAGTTCCATAGCCTTAAATACGGGGTCGGTAGTAGTGCCTGCAACGGGAGAAACAAGGGCAATTTCTTGATTTGTAATGGCATTTATGAGGCTGGATTTTCCTGCATTTCTTTTACCAAAAATCGCTATATGAAGCCTGCTTGCTAATGGCGTAGAATTAAGGCTGTTTTCGGGCAATGACAAATTAAGCTACCCCCTTTCAGAGCATCTCTTAAGAGCATTATATCATAATTTTTTTATTTTGAATTTATTTTAATTACACCATTATTTATTAAAATGTTATAATAAATTAAGGAAAATAAATGGTTGAGGTGAAAGGATGATTATTCAATTAGCCGAACTTTTCAAAGGCTTTAGGTTGATGGACCTTTTGGATATTGCCATAGTTGCCTATGTATCGTATAAAGCCATACAGCTCATAAGAGGTACCCGGGCGGTACAGCTTATCAGAGGACTTATACTTTTTATTATCTTTACAAAGGTAAGTGAATGGTTGGGGCTTTATACCATAAACTGGCTTTTAAAAAATGCTATGACGGTAGGTGTTATTGCACTGCTTATCGTTTTTCAGCCCGAGCTGAGGAGGGCTTTGGAGCAGCTGGGTAGAAGCAGATTTTTTTCAGGTACCGTTTTTGGGTGGGGTGAAAAAGAAATTATTAGATTGATTGATGCTGTTGCCGAGGCCTGTGAGGAACTGTCTAAAAACAAGATAGGCGCTCTTATGGTATTGGAGGGGCAAACGGGATTAAATGAGTACATCGAAACAGGTATCATGATAGGCGGTGTTGTGAGCCCAGAGCTTTTAATAAATATTTTTATCCCAAATACCCCCTTACACGATGGGGCTGTAATTATAAGGAATGATAAAATTATGGCGGCTTCATGCTACCTTCCTCTAACAGAAAACCCTAACCTCAGCAAAGAATTGGGCACAAGGCACAGAGCAGGACTTGGTATAACCGAACAGTCTGACGCGGTAGCGGTTATTGTTTCAGAAGAAACGGGAGTAATTTCCGTGGCAAGGGAAGGTAAGCTGAGCAGGTATTTAGATATAAAAACCTTAAAGAGCATGTTGAGGGAGATATACCAAGTAGGTGAAAAAAAGGGAAATTTGTGGAACTGGAGGCGGACTAATGCGTAATATTTTATCAAACGACTTTGTTTTAAAGGTGTTGTCCGTATTGGCCGCTTTAATTATGTGGATGTACGTGATGAATGAACAAAACCCTCAGGTTACTTACGTAATTAAAAATGTTCCAATAAAATTTGTTAATTTAGATACCGAAAAATATGTAATAAAAGAAGATGGAAGGAATTATTTTGTAAATGTTAAGGTAAAAGCCCGCAGGAGCATAATAGTGGGTCTAAAGCCGGAGGATATAAGTGCTCAGGTAAACCTTCAAGGGAGAGGGGAAGGAGACAATCTGCTTCCTGTAAACGTGACTGTACCAAATTATGTGGAGCTTGTGGACTTTACACCGAAAGAAATACTAATATCCTTAGATAGGGTAATTGAAAGCCAGGTAAATGTCGTAGCAAATATAAAAGGTATTCCTGCTGAAGGATATGTAGCAAAACCTGCAGTGTTACAACCTCAAACTGTAGTAATTAGAGGACCTAAAAGCGTAGTTGATGTTGCCAAAAATGCGGTTGTAGATGTGGATATATCAGGCAAGGCCTCTACTGTCGTAACAAAACTTCCAGTGAAAGTGGTCGACGAAAAAGGAATAGAGCAAAAAAATCTTTCTATTAAACCTGAGACTGTGGAAGTAACCATTCCTATTGTCAAAGCAACTACTGTGTCTTTAAAACCTTCGGTTATAGGCGATCCTCTTTCAGGTTATATAGTAAAAGACATCAAAATTGAACCGTACAATATTCTTATTACAGGAAATGAAGAAGTTATTAAAAATACTTTTGAATTGACTACAAAACCTGTTGATATTAGCCAAATAAGCACAGATACAGTAGTAGAAACCCAAATAATATATCCCGATGGTGTTGTTCCTGTAGATGAAAATATGAAAAATGCAAGGATAACAATTTATATAGAAAAGGCCGCGACTAAAGAGCTTTATTTTAATACGGGGGATTTAGAAGTAAGAAATTTAAAAGAAGGATTTCAGGTTTTACTGGAAGAAAAAGGTTTTGTATTGACAGTAGCAGGTCCTGAGAGTATGATAGAAAAAGTGAGCAAAAAAGACGTACGCTGCTTTGTAGATTTGTCGCAATTGACGGAAGGAAAGCACGAGGTAAAAGTCCAGGCAGATATATCAGCTCCCTTTAAGGTAGAAAATATAGAACCTTCTACTGTAAAAGTTACCATAACGCGAATTTAAAGGAATATGATAAAGAAAGGGGAACAGTATGGGTAGGCTTTTCGGGACGGATGGAGTAAGGGGAATAGCAAATAAAGAACTTACTCCAGAACTTGCTTTTTATTTGGGCAAAGCAGGCGCAAAAGTATTATCAAAATATCATAAAAAACCTTTATTTGTCATCGGAAGGGATACTCGGATTTCAGGAGATATGTTGGAAGCCGCAGTTGTTGCAGGTCTTTGTTCTTCTGGAGCCGATGTGGTAAAAGTTGGAATAGTACCTACACCTGCAGTAGCCTATCTTACAAGGCATTTTAAGGCGGACGCAGGTATAGTTATATCCGCTTCTCACAATCCGGTGGAGTATAACGGTATAAAATTCTTCGACAGCAGGGGTTATAAACTTCCTGATGAATTGGAGGATGAAATAGAAGAGATAGTACACAATGGGGATTTTGAAAAAAATCCCCCTATTGGTGCTGAAGTAGGGAGAGTGTACGAAAAGGATGGGCTTTCTTCCTATGTAGATTATGTTGTCTCCCTTTTTGGAGAAAATTATTTTAAAGGATTCAATGTTGCATTGGACTGTGCTAACGGAGCTTCTTTTAAAGCTGCTCCCCTTGTCTTTGAAAGGCTCGGAGCGAAACTCACTGTTATAAATAACGAGCCCGATGGATGCAATATAAATGTTAAATGCGGTTCTACTCATCCTGAGGTATTGTCCCAATTTATTAAAGATAAAGATTTTGATATTGGCTTTACCTTTGATGGGGATGCGGATAGATTGATAGCGGTCGATGAAGAAGGAGAAGTTGTTAACGGCGATCATGTAATGGCCATCTGGGCTTCCCATTTAAAAGAAACGGGTAGGCTCTTAAAGGATACAGTAGTCGCTACTATTATGAGCAATATGGGGCTTGAAGTAGCCTTAAAGAAAATGGGCATAAAGATGGTGAGGGCCAAAGTCGGGGATAGGTACGTAATGGAAGAAATTTTAAAGAATGGTTATATCTTCGGCGGAGAACAGTCGGGTCACATCATATTTTTAGACCACAACACAACGGGAGACGGCATTATTACTGCTGTCAATCTTTTAGCGGTTTTAAAAGAAAAGAATAAAAAACTTTCCGAGCTAAAAAATATAATGCAGGTTTTCCCTCAGGTGCTAATTAATGTGAAGGTGAAGAGTAAAGAGGGATATGAAAAAAATGATGAAATAAAAGAAGAAATAAAAAAAGCTGAAAGGGAACTCGGCGAAAACGGCAGGATAGTCGTTAGGCCTTCAGGCACCGAACCCTTAATTCGAGTAATGGTGGAAGGCGAAAAGGAGGATATAATAAATAGCATTGCAAAAAGGGTTGCGGATGTTATACAAAAGGCTTTGAACTGAATAAATATAAAATATAAAAGATTAAATATAATATGTTGAAGGGGGTGGTTAAATTCAAAAAGATAGTTTAAATAAAAAAAAGAAGAATGAATCTAATTAAAGCGCCTGAGCTTAAAAGGTGATACACCTTTTAAGCTGACGAGGATGGGGTTTATCGAGTTTTCGGCGGGTGCCCCACGGAGCCTGCCATCCGCAGGAAGCCTACAAAACCCGCAAGCGATTGTGGGGACAAAGGGGCTTTCGGGCAGGGTGAACCTTGAAAAATTAACATTAAATTTATGAAAGGCAGGAAGTAACATGTGCGGTATAGTAGGATATATCGGAGATAAAATGGCAGCTCCTTTTTTGATTGACGGCCTAAAAAGGCTTGAATACAGGGGATACGATTCGGCGGGTATCGCCGTTATAGATTCAAAGGATTTAAAAATTGTAAAAAGTGAAGGAAAGATTAAGGTTTTAGAGGAAAAATTAAAGGGCGAACTACCAAAAGGCAATGTGGGTATAGGCCACACTCGGTGGGCAACTCACGGGAAACCTTCCGATATTAACGCTCATCCCCATGAGGACTGTACCGGCGATTTTATAGTTGTCCACAACGGGATTATAGAAAATTATTTAGAAATAAAAGAATGGCTGGAATCCCAGGGGCATGAATTTAAATCAGAGACCGACACCGAGGTAATACCCCACTTAATAGAGCACTATTACGGCGGCGATTTATTTGAAGCCGTAAAAAAGGTTGTAAACATTTTAAAAGGTTCTTTTGCCCTTGGGGTAATAACAAAAAGGGAAGCCGATTGCATAGTAGCTGCAAGGAAATCAAGCCCCTTGATAGTTGGCATAGGCGAGGGTGAAAACTATATAGCATCGGATATCCCTGCAATTTTACAGCATACGAGGAAAGTATATATTTTAGAAGACGAAGAAATGGCAAAAATTACAAAGGAAAGCATAGAAATTTGCAGATTCAATGGAGAAGAGGTAAAGAAGGAAGTTTTTGAAGTCAAATGGGATGCTATTGCTGCAGAAAAGGGCGGCTATCCGCACTTTATGCTAAAGGAGATTCACGAACAGCCTCGTGCTTTTAAGGATACGCTGACGGGTAGGCTCGATTTAGAAAAACACGAGGTAAAATTAGATGATATTAAGATTACAAAAGAGGACTTGCAAAAAATCGAAAAAATATTTATAGTAGCTTGCGGAACGGCTTATCATGCCGGAGTAGTGGGGAAATACATTATCGAAAAGCTCTGCAAAATTCCCGTAGAAGTGGATATAGCTTCTGAATTTAGATATAGAGAACCGATGATGAACGAAAATACCCTTGTAATTATTATCAGCCAATCGGGAGAGACGGCGGATACCTTAGCTGCCCTTCGTGAAGCTAAAAATAAAGGGTCAAGGGTAATTGCCATTACTAATGTGGTGGGAAGCTCGGTAGCAAGGGAAGCCGATGATGTACTGTATACTTGGGCAGGGCCCGAAATTGCAGTTGCTTCTACAAAGGCTTACAGCACCCAGCTGATCGCACTTACCCTAATCGCCCTTCGCTTCGCAAAAGAACTTAGCACCATTTCCGATGAAGTATTTGATGAAATAGCTTTGGAACTTAAAAAACTTCCCGAGAAAGCTGACCTTTTACTTACTAAGGAAGAAGAGATTAAAAAACTTGCCGAAAAATACTCGAAAGTGGAGCACCTCTTCTATATAGGAAGGGGCCTTGACTATGCAGTAGCATTGGAAGGAGCCTTGAAGCTGAAGGAAATTTCATATATACATGCAGAAGCCTATGCTGCGGGAGAATTAAAACACGGCACCCTTGCTCTCATCGTGGAAGGCACACCGGTTATAGCCCTTGCGACTCAAGAACATTTATTTGAAAAAACCTTAAGCAACATAAAGGAAGTAAAAGCAAGGGAAGCTGTAGTAATAGGATTTGCAAAAGAGGGCAATGAAGAGATCAAAAAATCAGTAGACCACGTTTTCTATATACCCAAAACCCATCCAATGTTAATGCCCATTTTAACCGTAATACCCCTTCAGCTTTTTGCATATCATGCGGCTGTAGCAAGGGGTACCGATGTGGATAAACCTAGAAACCTTGCAAAGAGTGTGACTGTGGAGTAAAAAATAAAGGGATAAGTGCAAAGTGTATATTTCATTTAAATCTTTTCCCTGTGTGAAAAAAGTGATTCTGTTTGGGTAGGAAAAAGGGAAAGGGTTTAAGGTTCAAGCAGCATTGAACAAGAAGGGGATAAGTGGTGAAGCCTTGATAGATGAGGGTTTTACGCCACTTATCCCTTTTTCCTTTTCTCCTTAACACTGCCCATTCGGAAAGACTTTTTTCACACAAAATAGGGCAGTGTTTGGGAAAATTTAGTATAAAAACAGCTCAATAACGGAAAAACTTTATTACCTCCCAGAAAATGACATGTAGATTTTATGCGGGTTTGAGGGAAGGAAAATGGAAAGGGTTTTTTACAAATCAACATAGTTAGGGGTAAGGAAAAAAGGAGATAGTGATCAAGTTCAGAAATTGTTTTTGGCTGAAGTTTTTCCGTGAGTAAAAAAGTCCTTCCGAAAGGGTAAAAAAGTTTTTCCCATTTCATTTGCTTATTTCTGAAATTCTTGAACCTGTAAAAAACATCTTCTTTTAACAGATATAAAAATTTGATATTATTATTGCAGGAAAGATAAGGAGGGATAGAAACTGGAGCGAAGAATATTTTTCAGGAATGGCTGTATGATGGATTGCTATGATGCTGACAAGAAGGTATTAGAACAAAAGGTTACTGAAATGATCAACAGAAGCAAAGATTATATCATGCAACTCGAAGAAGGAGATATTGGCAATATTGTTGATATTAACGAACGCATTTTTATCAGGTTCTATGTAACGGAAAAAAATATAATAATAGATGAAGTACAGGAGCAAGTTTATATGGTGTAAGGAATAGAGGGATGAAGAGTTTTTAGAAATAAAGTTACAAAAAAAGAGGAATAGGCAAAGTAGCTGTATGTTACCTATTCCCCAATTCCCTTTCATCTGCTTGTTCCTGCAGTTTTTTTATATAGCCGATTAACATTCTGATTATTTCAATTGTTTTTTGTTCGAGCTTATTATAGTCTTCTTGTGAGATATATTTGTTATCAAGGGCTGTAATGAGCCAGTGACGCGTTTCCGATGCGCTTCCTAATGCATTGTTTAAAAAATTGATTTGTTTTTTCTTATAGAGCTGGCCGTTGCCCTCGGCGATATTTGCGCCAATGGAGGTGGCGGCCCTTATTATTTGCGACTTCGTCGCATAAGTTTCAAACTGAGGAAAATTAGCGGAAACTTTATAGATATCTTGAGTTAATTCTCTTGCTTTTTGCCATACAATCAGCGTCTTAAAATCCTTTATGCTTATGTCAATTTGCTCCATCCATATACCACTCTCCCTTCTTAGGAATGTGTTATTTACTCTTATAATAACTAAAAAGGGATTTTAAAATCAAATTTTACTAAAGGTTTTTAGAATAAAGGGATTAAGGATTTAAAATGGTGCATAGAACTATAAAATGAAAAGCCTCTACCCTGCAGACTTTCAGAGTAGAGGCTTTCGTTTTTTCGTTTTTGAACTTCATTTTTAAAAATGAACGGAACGATTTTGAATATGTTAAACTTAAAGATTTTCGTTTTTAAAATCGAAATTGTATTTATATTACAAGGGCCTGGCTAATCTTGCTTCAAATACCGTAAGATGAGTTTTAAGCAGAGGTTTTTAAAAACGAGTTTAAACTAATAAAATTATAGCAGCTTTGTTAGTTTCTATTGATCCGTATTAATGGCGATTAATTTCTGTTAATGCGTATTGATCCGCATTAACAGCGATTAATAGAAATTAATGACCGTTGGTCCACTAAAAACGCACTTTAGAAGGTAAAGTATTAACCGAAAATGAAGCTTTATGTTTTTAAAAACGCCACACACTCACCGGTTATTAAGAAAACATTATAAAGAAAATCGTGGCAAGCGAAAGAAAAACGCAATAATTCATAGATAAAAGCTTATAAATGCCTTTTATTTGCCAAAGTCAGTCTTAAAAGGTAATTTTCAATGCTGCAGTATAAGCTTAGTTTTACTCATGAAGTTTAAAGAAAAATCTAAAAAAAACTTGATGAATTTTATTTTATATTGTGCTACGATTAAAGAGAGGGAGGGATTTGTTTCGTGAGAAAGCCTCATCAGATTTGGACTTTAGTGAGTCCAGCGATGCATAGGAGACTAAAGGAGTATGCAGTTGAAAACAAAATAGCTTCTACGCGGGCGAAGATGATTATGTATATACTTTATAATTTCCATACCAATAAACTTTTGGAAGATTACACTTTCCAGTCGAAGTCGGGGAAGATGGTTAATATAAAAGTTTCCGATGCAGAGCTTGAGTATATCAAAAGCCTTGCTCAACGCTACAATGTAACTATTAGCCGATTGCTACGAAATATGGTTTATACTTATTTCCGTGTCATGGAGAAGGAAGAACAAAGAGCCTAATTTTATTAAAAGCGAAATAATATTTAGGGGAGTGAAAAAGAAAATGGGTCAGAACAACGATGGAGTGTTAAACTTTGCTTCAACCCTTTGGGCAGCAGCCGATAGGCTGCGAAATAATATGGAACCATCAGAGTATAAACATATCGTTCTTGGGCTTATATTTTTGAAATACATTTCAGATGCGTTCAAATATCGTAGGGAAGAATTAGAGCGGTTAGTAAAAGATCCTGAAAGCGAGGAATATTATTGCGAAACTGAAGAGGAAGCGCAGTTTGTATTGGAAGATAAAGATGAGTACATAGCTGCGAATGTATTCTATGTGCCCAAGGAGGCACGATACGAATACATAATGGCAAATGCTAGGCGAAGCGATATAGGAAAACTTATTGATGACGCTATGGATTTGATTGAGAAGGAGAATCCAAAGCAGCTACGAGGTGTTCTTCCAAAGGTATACACCAAAGCGCCTTTAGATCCGCACACTCTTGGTGAAATTGTCAATTTGATTGGCAGCATTAACTTTGGTAGAAATGAGGAACTGGATGTTTTAGGGAGAGTTTATGAATATTTTCTTTCCGAATTTGCCAGAAAAGAGGGCAAGAGAGGTGGCGAGTTCTTCACGCCCTCAAGTGTTGTCAAACTTCTTGTTGAAATGATTCAGCCTCTTCATGGCAGGGTTTTTGACCCATGCTGCGGTTCTGGGGGTATGTTTGTCCAGAGCATACGCTTTGTAGAGGCTCATGCAGGCAAGAAGGGAGATATTTCAATCTATGGGCAGGAGTCCAATCCGACCACTTACAGGCTGTGTAAAATGAACCTTGCAATTCGAGGCATTGAGGCGGATATAAGGTTGGGGAATTCCTTCACAGATGACCAATTTAAGGATTTGAGAGCAGATTATATATTGGCAAATCCGCCGTTCAATGACAGTGCCTGGGGGGCAGATAGGTTGGCAAATGATGTGAGGTGGAAATACGGGTTGCCGCCAGATTCCAACGCAAATTATGCATGGATACAGCATTTTATTTATCATCTTGCGCCAAAAGGTGTTGCTGGTTTTGTGCTCGCCAACGGTTCTATGACTACCAGCAACAATGCGGAGTATGAGATAAGGAAAAGGATCATAGGGGATAATCTTGTAGATTGTATGGTTGCCCTGCCGCCACAGCTTTTTTACACAACGGGGATTCCTGCATGTTTGTGGTTCATCCGTAAAGGCAGGGAAACGAAAGAAATTCTTTTTATTGATGCCAGAAAGATGGGGGTTATGATAGACAGGACACATAGAGAACTTACTGATGAAGAAATTCAAAAGATTGCCCAGACTTATCATAACTGGAGAAATAAAAACGGGTATGAAGATATAAAAGGCTTTTGTGCTTCGGTTCCTGTGGAAGTTATTGCACAAAATGATTATGTCCTTGCCCCTGGAAGGTATGTAGGCGTAGAGGAAACTCAAGAAGATGATATACCTTTTGAAGAAAAAATGGCAGAACTGACTGAAAAACTCTATCAGCAAATGAAGGAAGCAAGAAGGCTTGATGAAATTATAAAGGCGAATCTGGAGGAGTTGGGATATGGGGAGTGAATGGAAGGAATTTGAGCTGGGTCAATTATTAGATGTTGTAACTGACATATATAAGCCAAATAAAAATGAAGTTTTACCATATTTAGGATTAGAGCATATAGAACAAGGAACTTTAAGGCTTTCTGGAATAGGAATGTCCACTGATATTATAAGTAACAAATATAGATTTGAACCAAATGATATACTATTTGGTAAATTAAGACCTTATTTTAGGAAAGTGTATAAGCCACGCTTTAGTGGTGTTTGTTCAACTGATATAATGGTTTTGAGAACTAAAGATTGCAATATAGCAGATCAGAGCTTTCTTTTTTATGTTATAGCTTCGAAAAAATTTATTGATATAGCCACTGCTTCTTCTAAAGGGACTAAAATGCCAAGAGCAGATTGGAATCATTTAAAAAAAGTTATGATTAAGCTTCCCCCTTTACCCGAACAACAAAAAATTGCCTCCATCCTTTCTGCCTTTGACGACAAAATTGAACTCAACAACGAGATGAACAAAACTCTTGAAGAAATAGCGCAAGCTATATTCAAGCACTGGTTTATTGATTTTGAATTTCCAAACGAAAATGGAGAACCTTATAAATCCAGCGGGGGAGAATTTGTAGATAGCGAATTGGGACCGATACCGAAGGGGTGGAAAGTAGGATTTTTAGGAGAAATTATTGATATAACAAGTGGGAAAAGACCATTATCCAGAAGTAATGAAAAGGATATGGAACACAGAGTTCCATTAGTAGGTGCAAGTTCTATAATGGGTTATGTTAAAGAAGTATTATATAACGAACCAATTATTATAATTGGGAGGGTTGGTACATTAGGAGTAGTACAAAGATATAGTGAACCAATATGGGCATCAGATAATACACTTGTAATTAAAAGTAGCTCTTATGAGTATGTTTACCAGTTACTTAAGTTATTAGACTATAGTTCACTAAATCGAGGTTCAACTCAACCTTTGTTGACACAGAATGATATTAAAAATCTATCCATAGCTATTCCTGTAGAAGATATTCTTCATAAGTTTGAGGAATTAAGTAGTAGTATTTATAGAAAAGTACAATGTAACAAAAAAGAGAATGATATTTTATCCCAACTTCGCGATACCTTGCTTCCCAAACTTATATCAGGCGAAATAAGGGTAATGTGAAAATTGATTAGAGATGTTGAAAGGAGAATAAAAGTATGTCATTTCAAACACCGATTACTATATATGATGCCATAAAAAATATAAGCAGCAGAAAATATCTGCTGCCTGCGATACAGAGGGAATTTGTGTGGAGTGAAGAACAAATAGAGCGCCTTTTTGACTCGATTATGAGGGGCTACCCAATTGGTTCTTTTCTCTTTTGGAAAGTTTCAAAAGAAAGCGTTAAAAAATATCAGTTCTATGAATTTATCTGCCACTATCATCAAGGCAAGACCCACAATCAGAAAGCAGTCTTGCTGGGAGATGAGGAGATAATCTCAGTGCTTGACGGACAGCAGAGGCTAACTTCCCTTTATATCGCTTTAAAAGGGAGTTACGCCTCAAAAGTTCCTTACAGGCGATGGAATGACCCTGCCGCTTTCCCCAAGAAGTATCTCTATTTGAATTTGCTTAAAGAAGCTGATGATGAAGATTTGAATTACGATTTTAGATTTCTCACAGAAGAAGATGCTAAGAAGAGGGATGAAAACACATTCTGGTTCAAAGTTGGAGATATTCTTAATTTTGATCCTCAGGACCCTTCGCAGATCAATGACTATTTGATCGAAAATCAGCTTGCTACAAATAAATTTGCTTCCAAAACCCTTTTCAGATTATCAGATGTGATTTTTAAACGGCCAATAATAAATTACTATCTTGAGGAAGATCAAGAACTTGATAAGGTGTTGAATGTTTTCATCCGTGTAAATAGCGGTGGCACGCAGTTGAGCTATTCCGATTTGCTTCTTTCTATCGCTACTGCCCAGTGGGATGAAAAAGACGCTCGCGAAGAAATTATAAATTTTGTAGATGAAATTAATAGTGTTGGAAGAGGATTTAGCTTTAATAAGGATTTTGTCTTAAAGACATGCCTCGTCCTTTGCGATTTTAATGATATCAGATTCAAAGTTGATAATTTTAACAAACAGAATATGTCAGTTATTCAGGACAATTGGGACAAGATAAAAGAAAGCATAAGGACAACTGTGGAATTGATAAATACATTCGGATTTGATTATCAGACATTGACTTCGAATAACGCCATTATACCGATAGCTTACTACTTGTATAAAAAAGACTTGAAAAACAATTTTGTAACCTCTGTGAATTTTAGAGATGAGCGAGAGAAAATAAAAAAGTGGCTGCACATTGTTCTGCTAAAGCAGACTTTTGGTGGCAATTCAGACTATATTTTGAGCATTATAAGGGACATTAAAAGACAAAACTTAAATAGTTTCCCTGTTGAAATTATGAGGCAAAGGTTAAAAGGAACTTCAAAATCACTTGACTTTGGTGACGAGGAAATAGAAAATTTGCTGGAATACGAGTATGGCAAAAAGTATACTTTTTCAGTTTTGGCTCTTTTATATCCCACACTGGATTATAACAACCTCTTTCACCAGGATCATATACATCCTAAAAGCTTTTTTACAAGCAGAGAAAAACTCCTTAAATTAGGAGTAAAACCAGAAGACATTGATTTTTGCCTTGAAAATTACAATAAAATCCCCAATCTACAGCTTTTAGAAGGCAACATAAATATGTCAAAAAGTGCAAAGCCGTTTATAGAATGGCTTGATGAAAACTACAAAGATGACACTGCTAAAAATCAATATAAAGAACTTCATTACTTGACAGGGTTGGATCTTTCAATTGTTAATTTTAAAGAATTTTTCTGCAAGCGCAGAGAAATGATGAAAAATAGGCTTAAACAGATCTTGATATCTTGAAAAAGAGATTTTGTGTGAAAAGGGTGAATAATCTATGAACCTTAATCAAAATTTTGAGAGTGTGGTAGAGCAGGCAGCCATCAAATGGTTTAAGGACATAGGCTACGAATATTTACATGGCAGTGAAATACCAGTTGAAGACAGGGAAGACTACAGAGAAGTTATTTTAAAAAACAGGCTTTATAAGGCCTTAATAAGATTGAATCCCGAACTTCCGTCAGAGTGCATTGAGGAAGCGGTACGCCAGCTGAAGAACCTCCAGTATCCAAGAATAGAGTTGAACAACAGAGAGATACATAAAATATACCGCAATGGTGCGAAAGTTACAAGACGCAACAGCGAAGGCGAAGAAGTCGGAGAAATAGTAAAGATATTTGACTATGAAAACCCAGAAAACAACGATTTTCTTGTCTGCAACCAAGTAAAAATCAAAGGTGCGGGTGTAAGAATCCCTGATATTGTGGTTTATATTAACGGCCTGCCAGTAGGGTTATTCGAACTGAAAAATCCATTAGATGAGGCGGCCACAATAGAAGGGGCATATAGACAGCTTGAGCTGTACAAAAGGGATATTCCCGACATTTTTGCTTACAATGAGATCTGCGTTGTATCTGATGGGAATAAAGCAAAAGCAGGAACGCTTACTGCACCCTGGGAGAGGTTTTCTGCATGGAAATCCATTGACGGTGTCAGTAGCGTAGAGGGGATGCCAGAACTTGAAGTTTTGATAAAAGGCATGTTTGATAAAAGAAGAGTTCTCGACATAATAAGGAATTTTATTACCTTTTCTACTGTTAAGGATGAAGTAATTAAAATTATGGCTATGTATCACCAGTATTACGGTGTAAATAAAGCAGTAGAAGAAACAATCAGGGCCACATCTCCTGGCGGTGACAGAAGAATAGGCACATTCTGGCATACTCAAGGCAGCGGCAAAAGCCTTTCCATGGTGTTTTATACGGGAAAGATAATAGAGCTTAAAGAACTTCAGAATCCTACAATTGTAGTCATTACCGACCGCAACGACCTTGACGACCAGCTGTATGAAACTTTTTGCAATGCAAGCGACCTAATTCCATATCCAAAGCAGGCAGAAAGCGTAGAAGACTTAAAAGAAAAACTTTCGCAGGTTGCGGCTGGGGGCATCTTTTTTACCACAATACAGAAATTTCAGGCGGAAGCAGAAGAGGTTTCAAAGGTTGTTGATCCAAAACTTAAAAAAGCTTTAAAGAAGGCCAAAACTTATCCCCTTCTTTCTGACCGTAGCAATATCATTGTTATTGTCGATGAAGCTCACAGGTCGCACTATGAATTTATTGACGGCTTTGCGAAATATATAAGGCAGGCGCTTCCTAACGCCAGCTTCATTGGCTTTACGGGGACGCCTATTGATCTTGAAGACAAGTCGACCCTTCAGGTGTTTGGAGACTATATCAGCATCTACGATATGAAGCAGGCGGTAGAAGACAAAGCCATTGTGCCCATTTATTATGAGGGAAGGTTGGTAAAGCTTCATTTGATAAACGAAGATATTGACAGAGACTTTGAAGAAGTGACAGAAGGTGAGGAAGAAGAGGTAAAGAACAAGCTCAAGACAAAATGGGCAGCTTTAGAAGCACTGGTAGGAACTAAAGAAAGGCTTGAAACCATAGCAAGGGATATTGTAGAGCACTTCGAAGAAAGATGTAAGGTCCTTGAAGGCAAAGGCATGATAGTATGCATGAGCCGAAGGATTTGCATTGACCTCTACAACGAGATAGTAAAGTTGAGGCCGCACTGGCACAGCGATGACTTAGACAAAGGCGTAATTAAAATTGTAATGTCAGGAAATCCTTCGAAAGATCCGAAAGAATTTTTGCCCCACCTGTATACGAAGTCCCAAATAAAAGAGATTGAAAAAAGGATGAAAGACCCCAACGATCCTCTTAAACTGGTAATTATCAGGGATATGTGGCTTACTGGCTTTGATGTGCCGTGCCTGCATACGATGTATATCGACAAGCCCATGAGAGGCCACAACTTAATGCAGGCTATAGCCAGAGTAAACAGGGTATTTAAGGACAAACCTGCAGGATTAGTTGTAGATTACATCGGTATTGCTGATGATTTAAAACTGGCACTGGCAAACTACACAAGGAGCACGGGCAAGGAGGCTGCTACCTTACCCATAGACGAAGCGATAAGGATTATGCAGGAGAAGTACGACATTGTCTGTTCATACTTCCACGGCATTGATTTTTCTGGTTGGGAAGAAAAGAGCGCAGAAGATAAGCTTTATATTTTAAAACAGGCTATGGATTTGATCAATAAAGATGAAACCACAAAGAAGAATTTTTTGGATCAATGCATGGCATTGTGCAAGGCTTTTGCCCTTGTGGTACCCCGAGAAGAGGCTATGCGTATTCGTTCGGATGTTGCATTTTTCCAAGCAGACCCCCATGCCGCAAAATGCGGCACCATCAGATAATGAAAATGCCCTGTTTCATGATATAATCAGTATAGCGGCTGGTGAAGGCAGGTCGTTACTACCTTGGTGCCTCGAGCCCGACAAGCAGAC
>Ga0207430_10040_pt1 | contig 72634 bp, 60 predicted proteins | sample YelNatsi3bottle8_FD_187544 | JGI IMG/M metagenome (GOLD analysis project Ga0207430, IMG submission 187544) | Hot spring thermophilic microbial communities from Obsidian Pool, Yellowstone National Park, USA - site 3 bottle 8 (SPAdes) (version 2) | ecosystem: Environmental > Aquatic > Thermal...
GTTCGTATCTATCCCTATAACGCCGTTTGATTTTGTTATCTCAGACTTTGGAAAAATCTCTTCAACGGTGAAGTAGGCATATACTACACTGTTTTTGAGTTTCAGCTCAACAGAATAGGGTTCTCCACAAGTACCTATCGCCTGCAGCAGCATATTCCTGTCTGTGTACGTTCCACCCTTTACTTTCCATCCAGGCTGTATCGTCGCATATACGTACTCCTTTTCTCCCACGTTAATTCTGAGTTTTGTTAAGGAATCATCTATCTCAATCCTTGTGTTGAGATTACCTTTCTTGCTCCTGTCTCCTCTTGAATACAGATTCCCCTTCCTTTTCTCCTGCCACTTAAGTTGAAGTTTCCTGTATTGATCGCCGTTTATATGCCTCTTCTGGAGTTTTCCAAAAAGCTGCCTGCCACCAAAAACAACCTTATTGGGATTTTCTCCTCTTTCTTTGCATGAGGTCAAAATGCTTTTTGCTTTCATTATCGCATCATCCACGTATCGAGAATTCAGATTGAAAATCCCCTGCAGCTGCCTTTTGAGTTCATTCCTCTTATGTCCTTCTAATAGCCTCTTGTATGCATACCTCATACAAGAGGACCATCTTCTCATAAGGTCTAATACCTTCTGCTTATCTTCCCTGCTGTCAAAAATTAGCTTGGTTTGAACTGTTACCATGTCTTTTATTAGCACCTCTTTGACCATAAATCCTTGCTGCAAAAGATGTATACTGCCACTATTAAATCCTCTGCCAGTTCTTCTTTTATATCTTCTTCATTTTCTCTACCGTTTAACACCACAAGTTCTATCCCAAAACTCTCCATGAAAAACTTAAGATATTCAAATCCAAACCTTGCAAGTCTGTCAGGATACTCTATTACAACTTTTGCAACTTCTCCTCTTTTGATTTTGTTCAAAAGTTTTAATAGCCCTCTCCTGTTCTCATTCTACTGTGCTAGCTATTTCAGATATAACCTCATACTGCCGACCTTGAGACTCTGCGTATTCCTCAAGTCTTCTGATTTGGTTTTTAAGGTACTCTTCTTGCTTTTTAGTGGAGAGTTTTGCATACAAAACAACGGTTGGTTTTAGTTTTTATTCTATCATGCCAAGTAGTTTTGTCTTCTTTTTTGTATCTTCTCCTTCCCTTAGGTAGCTTGAGAGGTATTATTAACCCTTCCTTTTCCCAGTTTAGGAAATAGCCTTCGGCTAATGCTATATATCTCTTTAACTTTTTGCATACTCAGCAACATTCAATACCACCTAATCAAAATTATACCTTTTTGCCTTGTTGTTTTCAACTGTTGTGACCTCCTTTAGTAGTCTATTATTAAAAGTATCTGTAATAGAAAATCTCATCGTCAAAGAAATTGTTGTATCTTCTATATTTTTTCTTAAACATATTGATAGTAAGCATACCAAATAAGAATCCCCCTATATGGGCCCACCATGCAATGCCGCTTCCAAACACAGGTCCAAATAGTTCTAATATCCCAGATGAGACCTGTGACAAAAACCAAAATCCAAGGAAAATGATTGCTGGAATCTCAACAAAAAGTGGGATAAACCCAATTGGAATCAATGTTACAATCCTTGACAGTGGAAACATCAAAAAGTATGCACCCATCACACCAGAGATTGCACCTGATGCCCCAACTGTTGGAATGGAAGATGTTGCATTGAAAAACCAGTGAGTAAGTGATGCTACAATTCCACTCAAAATGTAGAATATCAAAAACCTAAAGTGCCCTACTCTGTCTTCCACATTGTCGCCAAAAAGCCATAGGCTCCACATGTTGGAAATCAGGTGCATCCAGCTTGCGTGTAAAAACATAGATGTTAGAATTGAACCGATTGAAGCTGTGATTGCAAACAAAAGTCCATGTTGAAGATAGTAGGTAAACCTTTCTGGAATAAATCCATATCTGAACACAAACTCTTCTGCCTTGGCTTGAGGCAGTGATACCTGGTACAAGAATACAAAAACATTTATCAATATAATTGTCCAGGTCATAAAAGGTTTTTCCCTGCTTGGGATTGTGTCTTTTAAAGGTATCATATACTTTTCTCCTTTCACAGAGGTTTATAAAAATATTTGCACTCTATAATTATTTATACCCATCACCATAAAAAAATTGGCTGTCAACTTAAAAACTTATTTAAAACTCTGACAGCCACCCTTTTTATTATTCTTCTTCTCTAACTCTTGCAATTGATGACACCTTTATGCTATCGCCGTCTATTCGCATGAGTTTAACACCTTGGGTTGACCTTCCTTGAATTGGTACCTGATCTATTTCAAGTCTAATAAACACCCCATCTGTTGAGCACAGCATTATTTCATCATTGTCATTTACCATCTTTATATCAACAATTCTACCCGTCTTTTCTGTAACCTTGTATGTCAAAACACCTTTTGCGCCGCGTTTTGTTTTCCTGTATTCTTCAATATCGCTTCTTTTTCCAAACCCATTTTCTGTTACGCACAAAAGATACTTGCCATCGCTTACCTTTTCCATTCCAACAACAAAATCGCCATCTTCAAGTGTCATACCCTTGACGCCTTGTGCTGACCTTCCCATAACTCTTACATCATTTTCATTGAAAACAACACAATACCCTCCGCCTGAAACAAGAACAATCTCGTCATTGCCAGAGGTGAGTTTTACATCAATCAAGCAGTCATCCTCGGCCAAAGTTATTGCCTTTTTGCCTGCCTTTGTTGTATTCTCAAACTCGCTCAAAAGCACCTTTTTGATTGTTCCGTTTTTAGTACACATAATCAGGAAGCCTTCTTTGAAGTCCTTCACAGCCATGCAAGCTGTGATTTTTTCATCCTTTTCTATCTGAATCAGATTAACAATTGCAGTGCCTTTTGCTTGCCTTGATGTCTCTGGGACTTCATATGCTCTGAGCTTATACGCTTTTCCTTTGTCTGTAAAGAACAAGATGTAGTGATGAGTTGTTGTTACAAATACCTCTTCAACAAAGTCCTCCTCCCTTGTTGAGATTCCTGTTATACCCTTGCCACCTCTTTTCTGGCTCTTGTATGTGTCAAGCGGAAGCCTTTTGATGTAGCCAAAGTGTGTAAGTGTAATTACTGTGTCTTGTTCTTGGATAAGCTCTTCTTCTTCAAAATCTTCATGTTCATCTTGAATTATCTTTGTCCTTCTTTCATCCTTGTACTTTTCTTTTATCTCTAAAATCTCTTTTTTGATAATCTCCTTTACCATTGCCTCGTTTGCAAGCACGTTTTTGTAATACTCAATCATCTTAAGAAGCTCCGCAAGCTCTTCTTCTATCTTTTGTCTTTCAAGCCCGGTAAGTCTTTGCAGTCTCATATCAAGTATTGCCTGAGCTTGAACCTCTGTAAATTCAAATCTTTCAATTAGTCTTTCCTTTGCTTCATTTACTGTCTTTGATGAACGAATAATCGAGATAATCTCATCTATGTGGTCAAGTGCTTTTTTGAGCCCTTCTAAGATGTGAGCTCTTTCTTCAGCTTTTTTGAGGTCATATTTTGTTCGCCTTACAATTACATCCTTTTGATGTTCAATGTAGTAGTTTAACATATCCAAAAGAGTCAGGACCTTTGGCTGATTGTCAACAAGCGCAAGCATTATTATTCCGAATGTGTCTTGCAGCTGAGTGTTCTTGTAAAGCTGTTTTAGCACAACATTTGCATCAGCATCCTTTTTTATCTCAATTACAATCCTCAAACCCTCTTTGTCCGACTCATCTCTAATATCTGAAATTCCTTCAATCCTTTTGTCTCGCACAAGCTCAGCAATCTTTTCGATAAGCCGTGCTTTGTTCACCATGTAAGGAAGCTCTGTTACAACTATTCTCTGTCTTCCCTTAGATGTTTGCTCAATCGTAGCCTTTGCACGCACCACAATTTTGCCTTTGCCAGTTGAATACGCTTCTTTTATCCCCTTTTTGCCGATTATAAATCCACCAGTTGGAAAATCAGGTCCTTTAATTATCTTCATAATGTCATCTAAGGTAGCATCTGGATGGTCAATCATGTACACAATCGCATCTACAACTTCTGCCAAGTTGTGCGGTGGAATGTTTGTTGCCATACCAACTGCAATGCCTTGGCTGCCATTTACCAAAAGGTTTGGAAAGCGTGATGGCAAAACCTTTGGCTCTTTTGCAGACTCGTCAAAGTTTGGCATAAAATCAACTGTTTCCTTTTCAATGTCACGAAGCATCTCCACCGCAATTCTGCTCATACGCGCCTCAGTGTAACGCATAGCAGCAGGTGGGTCGCCGTCAATCGATCCAAAATTTCCATGCCCGTCAACAAGAGGGTGGCGCATGGAAAAGTCCTGGGCCATTCTAACAAGGCTTTCGTACACAGCTGCATCGCCGTGTGGATGGTATTTAGCCAAGACATGCCCCACAACTGTTGCAGACTTTCTGTAAGGCTTGTCAGGTGTAAGTCCAATCTCGTTCATTGCATAAAGGATTCTTCTGTGAACAGGCTTTAGACCATCGCGAACATCTGGCAGTGCCCGGGACACAATTACGCTCATTGCATAGTCTATATAGCTTCGTTTCATCTCTTCCTGTATCTCAACAGGAATTATCCTAAAATCCAGCTCTTCCATGTTATTAGATCTCCTCCTCAATCAAAACAAGTAAAACCTACATTTCGATTTTCTTTGCAAATTCCTTTAGCTTATCTTCAAAACTGTCACATCTTACATTAGATGCGCAAATGCTAATACAATTTGAAGCTTTTTTGTCAAAATCCTTTTCAAAAACCTTTGAAATATTCACATTCTTACCAGATGCATGTGTGAAAACAAAGCTTATTTTTCTAATTGAACTCAAATACTTTTTTAAAAAACTTCTGACTGGGCTTGGAAGATTCCCAGCCCAAATTGGACAAACTACAATAACATGGTCAAAGCTCGAAAAATCAATATTTATTTCATCTATAGGAACTACTTTTTTGGTCAATGCCTCATATCCAGACTTTAAAAATCCAATAATCCCTTTTCTGCTTGAAGTATCTTTAATTTCTACCAAATTACAAGCCAAAATCTTAACCAGAGTCTCAGCAACCTTTTTACTGTTGCCTGTGAGAGAGTAATATACTATTAATACACCCATTTCACACTTTACACCTTCCTAAATATCCAAATTTCTTACATACTTAGCATTTTTCTCAATAAACTCTCTTCTTGGCTCAACCTTCTCGCCCATCAGAATTGTGAATATCTCCTCTGCCATGACAGCATCTTCAAGTTCAACCCGAAGAAGAATTCTTCTTGCAGGGTCCATTGTTGTCTCCCACAGCTCCTGTGCGTTCATCTCACCAAGACCTTTGAATCGCTGAACCTGGGCATCCTTCATCTCTTGCAGGATTTTTTGAAGCTCCTTATCATTATACGCATATCGAACCTGTTTTCCTTTTGTTATCTTGTATAGCGGTGGCTGGGCAATGTAAATGTGTCCATTTTCTATAAGAGGTCTCATGTATCTGTAGAAGAATGTCAAAAGCAGCGTCCTTATATGAGAACCATCAACATCAGCATCTGCCATGATAATTATCTTGTGGTATCTGAGTTTTTTAAGGTCAATGTCATTCCCAACACCAACACCCAACGCTTGAATGAGAGGAAGAAGCTTATCGTTTGAATAAATCTTGTCCTGGCTTGCCTTCTCGACATTTAGCATCTTACCCCAAAGCGGCAAGATTGCCTGATAACGCCTATCTCGTCCTTGCTTTGCAGAACCACCTGCAGAGTCACCCTCAACAATGAATATCTCGCACTTTTCAGGGTCTTTTTCTGAACAGTCTGCAAGCTTTCCTGGAAGGTTTGAGCTGTCCAAAGCAGATTTTCTCTTTATAACAAGCTCTCTTGCCTTTCTTGCCTCCTCGCGCGCTTTTGCTGCCAAGAGTGCCTTATCTATTATCTTTTTTGACACATCAGGATTTTCTTCTAAAAATGCTGCAAGCTTTTCAGAAACCAAATTCTCAACAGCCCAGCGTGCCTCGCTGTTTCCAAGTTTTGTTTTTGTCTGGCCTTCAAATTGCGGCTCGTGAATCTTAACAGACACAACCGCTGTCATGCCATCTCTTATATCTTCACCTAAAAGCTGGTTGTCTCCTTTTACAAAGTTGTATTTTTTTGCATACTCGTTCACAGCCTTTGTCACAGCAGCTTTAAAGCCTACTAAGTGTGTACCACCATCTATTGTCGCTATGTTGTTTGCAAATGAATAGATGTTTTCACCAAACTCGTCTGTGTATTGGATTGCAACCTCAACCAAGATTTGGTTTTTCTCACCCTCAATGTAAATTGGCTCTGGGTGCAAAACCTCTTTGTTTCGGTTTAAAAACTTAACAAACTCTGCAATACCGCCATCGTACTTTAGCTCAATTATCTTTGGATTCTTTTCTCTCTCATCAGTAAATGTTATTCTTATTCCTTTGTTTAGAAAAGCAAGCTCACGAAGACGTTGCAGCAACACGTCTGCGTCAAACTCAATTGTCTCAAATATTTCATCGTCCGGCAAGAATGTAACCTTCGTGCCAGTTCTATTAGTCTCACCAACTACCTTTAGGTCACATACAGGCTTTCCTCTTTCATACTTTTGATAATACACCTTGCCATCTCTATAAACCTCAACCTCTAAGTATCTTGAGAGTGCATTAACAACAGATGCACCCACACCGTGAAGACCGCCAGATACCTTGTAAACTCTTTCGTTGAACTTTCCACCTGCGTGAAGTACTGTAAATACTACCTCAACACCGCTTTTTTGAAGCTTTGGATGAATGTCAACAGGAATTCCTCGTCCATCGTCTAATACAGTTACAGAATTGTCCTTGTGAATGGTAACATCAATGTTTTTGCAAAACCCTGCCATTGCCTCATCAATTGCATTGTCAACAATCTCATATACCAAGTGATGAAGACCTCGCTGGGATGTTGAGCCTATATACATACCAGGACGTTTCCTTACAGCTTCAAGCCCTTCTAAAACCTGTATTTCACTTGCAGTATATTCTTGATTTTGATTTTTTGTTGTAGCCAACTTCATATCACCTTCCAAAAATAGAATTTTGAATAAAAATAAAATGACCTTTAACTTTCATCTAAGTAGTTGTCTACATAGTAATTAAAATTCAAAAACCTTTTTGCAATTGTTGTTGAGGACACAGGAGAAACAATGGCATACAGCCTTCCATCAATTTCAAGGATTATAATGGACTTTTTCAAATCATCATTTATGACAACAAGCCTATCTTCGTTTTTAAGACTTTCCAAAATTCTCAAGTTATCTTCAGAGCTTATAAAAATGTCGTAGTTCATTATCAACAGAAGCTCTGAACTGTTTATAACATAATCCTCACCTATATGAGCAAACATACCTTCACATCCCTATGGATTTTTTAAAAATCTAAAGTTGAATGAGATTTATATCATGGCTCAAAAGCCCTGTTTTTGCTAAACTGTCTTTTTCATCTGCAGAGGTTATAATCGCCTGATAATCTTGACAGAGCTTTAAAACATTTTTTCTTTTTTCACTGTCAAGCTCTGAGAATATATCATCTAAAAGCAAAACTGGTCTTTCAAAAAGCTTTGCAGATGCAAGAGAGATTGCAATGCATGCAAGCTTAATTTGGCCTTCTGAGGCATATTCTTTTGCATTTTGGCCGTTTATAAAAACATCAAAATCGTCTCTGTGAACTCCTCTGGTTGTAAACCCCATTTGAACATCCTTTTCAAACTGGTGCTTAAGCTGGCTGTAATACTCTTCTTCACTTGACGATGGAATTGATGGCCTAAAGACAATGTCAATTGTGCTTTTGTCTTCAAACACTTCGTACCAAATCTCTTTTGTTGCCTCAGACAATCTTTTTATTGTCTCTTCTCTTTTTTTTAATATTTGATGTCCCAATTTAGAAAGCTCAATATCATACACATCTATTATATCCTTTTCATCATAACTTTTCAAAAAAGCGTTTCTGCTCATCAAGGCTTTCTGATAGTCTTGAAAAGTTTTTATCATGTAAGGGTATAGCTTTGCAACCTCCATGTCCAAAAACTTTCGTCGCACCTTTGGGTCTTGCTTTATAAGCTCTGTCGAATCAGGCTCAAAATATACAAATTTGAATTTTTCTATAAGTTCGGATAGCCTATTTACCTTCTTCTCATTTATCATTATTCTCTTTTGACCGAGCCTATCTACATAACAGAATATACCATATTCAATCTCATTTGCTAAAACCTTTGCTTCAAGCTTAAAATAGTCTCTATCAAAACTGATGAGATTTGTATCCTTTGATTTAAAAGACTTTCCACAAAGACAAAAATATATAGCCTCAAGAAGGTTTGTCTTTCCTGAGGCGTTTTTACCTAAAATCAAATTTATTCCATCTTCAAATTCAAAAAATCTTTCCTTATGATTTCTAAAATTTTCAAGGTAAATACTCTTTATTTTCATCTTTTCAAAACCCCAAATCAAAAAAGCTTTATTCTGGCATCTTAACAGGAAGCACAAGATAGATGTAGCCCTCATCACCTTGCTGCTTTACAACACTTGGGCTTGTAAGCGATGTAATGTAAATGTCTACTCCTCCATCTAAAACCTTTAGAACATCTAAGAAGTATTTAACGTTAAATCCAATTCTGATGTCCTTTCCTTCAACATCGCAAAGAACATCCTCTTCGTATCTTCCGTCTGTCGAATATGACATAACCCTGAACATCATACCAGAGACCTCAAATATAACAGCTTGGACGTTTGTTTTCTCATCTTTTGAAACAATTGACGCTCTTTCAAGTGTGCTTTCTAAAACATCTACTGAGATTGAAATCTTTGTTGAATACTCTGTCGGAATGACGTTTTTATAGTCAAAAAATCTACCTGATATGAGGGTTACAATGACGCTGGTCGAGCCTATCTCAAACAGAGCCTGATTTTCAAAGAACGAAACTCTTACCTTTTCTGCTTCCTCAATGTCTATTATCTTTGTTATATCATCTAAGTTCTCAGCTGGCACAATCTTTGAAAACTCGCCGTCTGCTTCAATTGGTTTTAACTTGCAAATTGCGAGCCTGTGCCCGTCCATCCCGACAAGGTTTACACTATCTCCTTCTCTTTCAAAGAGCACCCCTGTAAAGGTAGGTCTTGTCTCATCCTTAGATGTTGCAAATATAACCTTGTCCATGGCATCCTCAAACTCGTTTGCTGCAAACTCACAAAAGCTATCAATTGGCTTTCTGTCCATCTTTGGAAAGTCAAGCGGGTCAAGGGTTGGGAGTCTGAACTCTATCTTCTGGCACCTGATTTTTACTTCATTGTCTTCTTTTATTATCTCAACATCGCCAGATGGAAGCTTTTTTACAATATCAGATAGAAGCTTTGCCTTAACAAGTGCTGCTCCTTTTTCTAAAATCTCTGCCTGAAACTCTGTTTGCATTTGCATCTTCATATCGTTTGTAGTAAACACAACTACATCTTCTGCTTCAATTAACACACACTCTAAAATGGATGTTACCTTTGTTGATGCTGCCGCAGGTATTACCTTGGAAATATTATCTTGCAAAGTACTTTTATCCACAACAAATCTCATTTTTCATTCCCTCCTTTTTTACTGGGGGTATCTTGTACACAAGAAATAATATCTTCACAGTAGTAACACTAATAATGCCTGTGGATAAGTTAAAAATGTGGGCAAACTCTTGAAAAATGTGAGTTTGAGAGATTTAATAATATTGTGGATAATTTAAGTGGTTTTCAACCAAATTCACATGTGAAAAATCAAATTCACACATAAGTTATCCACAGTTGTTTATTCCCTGTTGATAAGTCGTTTTTTTAGGTTTTCAACAGTATTTCTTATGTTAGTATCCTTGTTGATAAGTTCTTTTATTTTTTCACAAGCATGAAGTACAGTTGTATGGTCTTTTCCACCAAAGGCTTCTCCTATTTTAGGTAAGGATACATTTGTGAGCTCTCTTGCTAAGTACATTGCTATTTGGCGCGGGAATGCGACATTTCGAGACCTCCTTGACGATTTGAAGTCTTCCAGTTTGATATTAAAATAACTTGCAACTTCTGCCTGAATATCTTCAATTGTAAGCTCTTTTTTGGTGTTTGTGTCGATGAACTCTTTCAGGGCCTTTTCAGCAAGCTCTAAGGTGATTTCCTTGTCAGGTGCCATAAGCTTTGAGTATGCCAAGATCTTATTTAAGGCGCCTTCGAGCTCTCTTATATTTGTCTCAATCTTTGAGGCTATGAACTCTAAAATGTGCTGTGGCACTGGCGTTCCTTCAAGCTGGCACTTTTTGCTCAGGATTGCAATTCGTGTCTCAAAGTCAGGCGGTTGTATGTCGGTTATAAGTCCCCATTCAAAGCGGGATCTGAGCCTGTCTTCTAATGTGTTTATCTCTTTTGGCGGCCTGTCTGATGATAGAATTATCTTTTTGTTTGCCTCATAGAGTGTGTTGAATGTGTGGAAAAACTCTTCTTGGGTCCTTTCTTTTCCACCTAAAAACTGGATGTCGTCAATCAAAAGAACGTCAACATTTCTGTACTTCATCCTAAACTCGTCGGTTTTTTCATCGCGAATTGCCGCAATCAGCTCGTTTGTGAAAACTTCAGATGTCACATACATGACCTTTGTGTCAGGATAGAGCTTTAGTACATGGTGGCCAATTGCATGCATAAGATGAGTTTTTCCAAGCCCAACTCCGCCGTAGATAAAAAGTGGGTTGTACGTCTTTTCACCCGGTGGTGTTTCTGCAACTGCCAAAGCTGCAGCATGGGCAAGCCTGTTATTGTTCCCAACAACAAAGGTCTCAAAGGTGTATTTTGGGTTTAGGGTTGTTGTGATTTCAACCTTCTCTTCTTGTTTTTGCTTTATGTACTTTTTGTACTTTTCAACCTCATTTGGCAAAATTACTTTCAAACTCAGGTGCGGTGAGTAAAGCTGCCTCAGTGCGTTTAAAATCAAAAGTGAATACCTGTTTATGACAATGTCCCTGTGAAAATCTGCAAACGCCTTTAGTATGAATGTATCATTCTCATCAAAACAAATTGGAACAAGGGTCTCAACCCATGTGTTGTATGAAATATCTGTCGGGCTTGGGTTTAACTCTTTTTTAATGACCTCCTTTATATCCTCCCAAACTTTATTAACGTCGTAATCAACCATTTTCAAATTCACCCTTTTGTATGTAATATAGTTGATTGTGAATATTTCAAGTATGTAAACAAAAAAATAACCGCCTAAATTCTTAGGCTTTATCCACAATATTATCAACAGTTGTGGATAAGTATTTTTCACAACCGAAATTTTGTTTTTAAATCTTAAGAGCACTATTAAATATATCAAAAAAAATTATTCACATCAACAAGAAAATATTTTTCGAGAATCAAATTTTCCACAGTGGAAAAATTATTTACACCCTGTTAAAAACCTGTGGATAAAATCTGTGGATATGTGGATTATTTTTGTTGATTAGTTTTATAGAATTCTATTTTTCACATGTGAAAATCTGATTTAACAATGGTTAACCCAAAAGAATCTATTCTGACTTTGCTGTTTCCTGTCCAGTTCGGATTTGTGGACAAGTTTTAATTTAAAGGTTTACATAATTTGACTTTGTGAATTTTGATTTCAATTTTCAATAGTAATGATGGGATAATGGGTTTACATATAGTTTTTTTAAGCTCAAAAGATTGAGTAAAGCTTTTCTATGAAAAATTCAATCAGCCTGTGAGGGTTTGGAACATTTTTCTGGATGGTTATAAAAAGACTCAGAAAAAGCCCTATTAAAATCAAAGAAAGGGTAAAAAACATCTCCTTTTGTAAATATCTTGACTTTAAGATTTTGTATTGAATCAAAGCTGCTAAGGTATATGCTAAGACTATAAAAAAGATGTTCATCTTAAAAAATCACCCTACTTTAGTTTTTTAACATTCCAAACCGTCTTACAAAAGGTTTTACAGTGATGCTCATGGCTATGCTTTGTTTGTCAAATTTTAATGGTTTTTGGTACTGGATGTAGTAGATATCCTGAAAATGTAGTATATCAGCTCTGAGTTCAAACGACTTTTTTAAAGCTTGATTTATGTCTTTTGTGATGCTCTTTGAAAGCTCTTTTTTGACTTCTTCTAAGTTTTTCTGTGTAAACTGAAGACCCTTTTCCTTTTCACCAAGATTTACCTCTGAGATTATCTCTATTTTAAAAAGAACCTTGTTTTTGGTATTTTCTGCAAGGATTTTGCTGCTGCTGTGGATCAGCTCAAGCGAAATTGACATGTTTTTGTTCTCAATTGGATATATTCCGCTTTTTATCTTGTTCAAGACCCACAAAACTCCTCTTGTTTCATTGTGATTTAAATATCCAATGAGCTTAAAGTTGTCAAACACAGCTGTTTTTGAGACAAAAAACATATAGTTTTCGGACGATAAGGCAAGAGGTCTTTTGATTTCCACAAAAGGAGCAAATCCTACTTTTGATTTTGTGTTTGTCATTTTTACAAACTCGTAAATTTTAACTGGCATAGTTTTAGAATTTGTATAATAGTTTTTGATGACGTTTTCAAGCTCCTTTGCAGGGATTGATTCCATTGGGGAAGAGATGTTTAAGAATTTTTCAATATCATCTGATGTTATAATGATGTATGCGTCTGACCTGAATTCATGGTCGCGCAAAATCATATCTAAAACATCTTTGATTTCTTTTTTTGCAAGTCTTTCACTAACAACAACTATTTTGTTATGAGCCCAAAATAGCTTTTTGTCTGATGAAAGTGTTGCATTTCTTATTGCATCAAATATGGTCTTTCCTGTTGAAGAAAAACACCACACACCCTTTTGCTGTGGACTTGATGGTATGTTCGAAGGATTTTTCAAGACCTTTGGTTTTAGAACTTGATAAGTCAAGCGAAAATCCCCGTTTTTTAGCTTATCTATTCCAACTGCCTGGACAATCAAGATATCGTTTAGCTCTCTTCTGTTCCAGCAGCCGCATTGGCTAAGAAGAAAGATTACAATAGCAAACAATGCTATTTTCTTCATCTTTTTCCCAACCTCAATTTAATTTTTGAACCGATTAGGGTTATAAGTGGGATTAGGAGTATAAACGGGTATGAATAAATTGTGAAGTACCTATAGCTCATGAATTTGTCCAGCTCTAAAAAGTTCGGAATTATATAAAAGGTAAATGGAATTAAGATTGAGGCAAATGGGATTGTGTAAACAAAGTAGTCTCCGCTTTTTCTCATCTCTTCAACTGCAATGTTTAAGATGTATAAAAAGTATGAGATTTTCAAGAATATACTCATTATCCAGATTGCCATGTGAATTGACTCAAACCTTTCCAGAAAGTCAGCAACACTCAGAACCTTGATTGCTGAGTAAAACGGGAATGACAAATTGCTTGATTGCTTGTAGCCAAAAAGCGAGAGGACAAGTACTGTAATTGCAAGGTAGAAGATATCAACAAGTAAAAACGCCCATGCTATTGTCTTTATCATGTCTTTTGGTGAGCTTGTCTTTGGCTTTATTATATAAGGATTTATCATACCAATTGTGATAATCTCAGAACTAAGAGAGCAAAGGTATATTCCACCAACTATAGGCTGGCTTATATCTTTTTCAAAAACGGGTTTTAGAGCTGAAAAGTCCACAAACTTGATTGAAATTACCATGATTATAGCAAGACTGAAGATTGTTATAAAAGTTGTGATTTGCGAAAATCTTGCCAAGACCTCAAGTCCTTTGTAAACAGCGTATGAAGAGACAATCAACATTGTAATTATTAAAAACAGAATAGGTGTCTCTGGTATTACCGCAGTTGCCATAAACTCTACAAACTGACCTATCTGGATTGCTGTTATGTGAAAGAAGAACCAAAGGTAAAAGATTGCAATTATATTTCCAAACTTTCCGAAAACAATGTTTAAGATGTTTGTAAATGTGTGGTTTGGAAACATATTGCAAAGGTATATGAGTGGCAGTGAGCTCAAGATTGAAAAAGGATACATGAACACAACAGACAACCACACATCCTGATTTTTTGGTGGTGCATTGAATATTGGCAAGAATGTCAGCACCATTACTATTCTGTTAACAAAAAAGAGGCATAAGAACTGGTTGTATGTGATTCTTGAGTTTGACATTTTCCAAAAAACCACCCATGTGAAAGTTTTTGTAGTTTTAGCCTAAAATGATTCAGAATTTTTTGGTAAAAACAATAGGTCTTTTCTTGAGTATTCTCCATGGAAAGCGAACAAATATATCTTTTAAGTCGTGCAAAATTGTAGGTGCAATTGGTGCAAAGAAGTTTACTCCAAAAGACTTCAGATGACAAAGATGAATTAGCATTAAAATCCACACAAGCATTATCCCGTAAAGACCACAGATGCTTGCCATAATAACACATGCAAATCTTATGATTGTACACGCATCTGATATAGCAGGAATCATGAAAGTGGAGATTGCTGTGAATGCAACTGTTACAACCATTGGCGCACCAATGAGCCCGGCTGACACTGCTGCATCACCAATTACAAGGGCACCCACAATTGAAATTGCTTGACCAACAGGTCGAGGAAGCCTAACACCAGCCTCTTTCAAGATTTCGTATATAAGAAGCATAGTCAGCGTTTCAACTGAAGAAGGGAAAGGTATTCCTGCCTGGGCACTTGCAATGCTTATCAAAAGCGATGTTGGCAAAAGCTCTTGATGGAATGTTGTTATGGCAATGTAGATTGCCGGCAGTGTTGTTGACACAAAAAACGAAAAGTATCTCAAAAGCCTTACTATGCTGTAATAATATGGTCTTGAGTAATAGTCTTCACTTGTTTGAAAAGCCTCAACAAAAAGGTATGGTACAGTGATTGCAAAAGGTGTGCCATCAACAAGGATAGCAACCCTTCCTTCCATTAACTTTCCAACAACAACATCTGGTTTTTCAGAGTTTCCAACTGTAGAAAAGATGGAGTATTTGCCATCTTCTATAAATGCTTCGATATACCCTGACTCTAAGATATAATCCATGTCAATCTTTTCAAGTCTTCTTTTTACCTCATCTACAAGTTCTTTTTTGGCAATTGACTCAATATAGCATATTGCAATGTCTGTCTTTGAAATTCTACCTATCTTCATTGACTCTATTTTGAGCTTTGGGTCGCGTATTTTTCTTCTGATTAGAGCTGTGTTAGTTCTTAAATTTTCTGTAAATCCTTCACGAGGTCCTCTTACAACAACCTCTGTGTTCGGCTCTTCAATTCCGCGTGACTCCCAACCACGCACAGATACCAAAAGCGCTCTATCAATACCATCAACAAAAAGTGCAACATCACCGCACAGTATACAGTGAATGGTCTTTGCATAGTTGCTTTCTTCAGTAATACAATGGCTGTATAAAATGCACTCTTTTACAAATTGGTATAAATCTTGCGATGTGTATTGCTGATTTTGATAAAGAAAAGTGTCTTTCATAAGTGGCTTTAGAATGTGTTCATTTATAACCAGCTTGTCAACAAGCCCGTCAATCATCACAAGGAAAGCCCTTATATCTTTTTTTGGTCCAATCTTGAACTCTCTTATGATAAGGTCGCTAAAGTTTCCAAATTCATTTTTAATATTTTCTAAATTTTGCTCATAGCTTGCTGTTATTGAGTTTGCAGAAGATGTGCTGTTTTTCTTCATTTTTATTGAGAAAACTTTCTTATTTTTTTCTTTAAAATATTCTCTCCAGATTTGAAAAGATGTATTCAGGGGGTTTTAGAGATGAGAGATAAAAATTTCTCTGCCCCCTTTGACTTTTTAATATCATTTGCAGTATAATAAATTTTGTTTTATTATAAGTATGAAAATGGCAACCACGCAGTTAAAATCATAGAAAATTTTTGAAAATTTTATCGTAGGAGGTGGAATAATATGAAAAGAACATACCAGCCACATAACAAGAGAAGAAAAAGAACACATGGGTTTTTGGTTAGAATGAGAACAAGAGGTGGAAGAAAGGTTCTCAAAAGAAGAAGATTAAAAGGTAGAAAGAGACTTGCTGTCTAAAAAGACCACTGCAAAAGCCAAAAGGTGGTCTTTTTGCTTAAAAACAAGAAGTTGTGTGATGGAAGACAAGTGCATAGAAGGGCAATGTAAAGGAAATCAGAAAAATGAAAAAGATAGTAAGTATCAAAAAAAGTGAAGAGTTTGAAGCATGTATCAAAAAAGGGAAGTTTGCGGCGGAAAAAAGTGTAGTTGTGTACTCTCTGAAAAACGGGCTGGAGTACAGTAGACTTGGCATTTCAATGTCATCAAAGCTTGGTAAAGCAACTGCAAGAAATCGGTTTAAAAGGATTGTAAAAGCATGGTATTTAGAAAATTTTGAGAGAATAAAAAAAGGGTTTGACATTGTCATTTTGGCAAGAAAGACAAAGGAAGAAAAGATAAAGGCAAGGGAGATATTTTTAAAAGATTACAGAGACGAGCTTGAAAGAGCCTTCAAGAGACTTAGACTTTTCAAAGAGGAATGAAAGATGAGGGTAAGAAAATATATTTTACTGGTTCTAAAATTTTTGATAAGATTTTATCAGAAGGTTATATCTCCTATGAAAGTTGTGCCAAGTTGCAGGTTTTACCCTACATGCTCAGAGTACACCTTGCAGGCGATAGAAAAGTATGGATTTTATGGGCTGTGGCTTGGGTTTAAAAGAATTATAAAATGTCATCCTTTTCATCCAGGAGGATACGACCCGCTAAAGTAAAATACCACAATTAGCAAAGTCAAGGAGGAAAAGGTTTTGAATCCTACATGGCTTGATTTTTTAGCAATTCCACTTGGAAGACTTTTAAAGTTAATATATGACTTTTTACATGGCGCACACATTCCAGGAAGCTACGGAATAGCTATTATCCTTCTTACATTGATTGTAAGAGGGCTGCTTCTTCCGCTGTATATAAAACAAATTGCCTCAACGTCTAAGATGGCAGAGGTTGCACCAAGAATCCAGGAAATCCAGCAAAAGTACAAAGGCGACCAGAGAAAGATGCAAGAAGAGATGTTAAAGCTCTATCAAGAGACAGGGTACAATCCTGCAGGTGGGTGCTGGCCACTTTTGATTCAGATTCCCATTTTGTTTTCGCTCTACTATGTATTCCAAAACCCGCTTGTTTACGTGTTGGGCAAAAGCCATCAATACGTCAAAGACCTTGTTCAGGGTAAAGCTGGGTATGCAATAACTCAGACAATAATCAACGAAGCACAAAAGCTTGGGCTTGACATGCACTTTTTTGGTATTAACCTTGCACAAAAAGAGCTTATTGTTTTGCCAATCTTGAGTGCTGCTACAATGTTTTTATCAATATGGTTTTCTACAAACAGCCAAAAAAGGTTCAATCCACAGTATTCACAGTCTCAGTCAAACGCAATGGCAGAAGGCATGAACAGGACAATGATGATTTTCAGCCCTCTTATGTCATACTTTATTGCACTGCAGGTGCCAGCGGGACTTGTTGTGTACTGGACGGTGACAAACCTGTTTTCAATCCTGCAGCAGTTCATTGCAAATGAGGTTGTTTATAAGAAACTAAAGCACAAAAAAGAGGAAGAGGAGAAGAAAAAGCAGCTTGAAAAACAAAGTAAGGCGGAGGCTACTAGCGAGGCCTTAAGTGAAGGCAAACAACAGAAAGCTCAAGAGGAGGATATTTCTTCGGATGATGCAAAGCAGAAAGAGGAATTGGAGAGAGAAAAAGAAGAGCAGATGAGGAAAAAAGAACTTGAAAAGCTGAAACAACAGATGACAAGGTCGCATGGGAGCAGCAAAAAGAAGAAAAAATAACGTAAAATTTCTTTTTGGAGGAGACAGTTTATGAAATGGGTGGAAAAAGTAGCAAAGACGGTGGATGAGGCTGTGGAGCTTGCCTTAAAAGAACTTGGCGTTTCGCGTGAAAAGGTCATTGTTGAGGTAATTGACGAGGGGTCAAAAGGACTTTTGGGGATAATTGGAGCAAGGCCAGCAAAGGTGAAGGTCATAGTGAAGCAAACGCCAGAGGAGAAGATTCAAGAGTTTTTGTCAAATGTATGTAGCAAGATGAATGTTAAGATTGAGAAGATGGACATATTCAAAGATGGTGAGTTCATAAAGGTAAATCTATTTGGAAAAAATACCTATCAGTTAATTGGCAAAGACGGTGAGGTTTTAGATGCACTTCAGTTTTTGACAGGTATTGTTGTGAACAGGGGGGCATCTGAAGAGGAATCTGTAAGAATAATTCTTGACTGTCAAAACTTCAGAAAGAGAAAAGAAGAAAGACTCAGACGTCTTGCACTTTCTCTTGCAGATAAAGTGGCAAGAAGCAAAAAGAGTATTAAGCTAAGACCAATGACACCGTATGAAAGAAGAATTATACACACAACACTGCAAAACCACCGATTTGTAACAACTTACTCAGAAGGAGAAGAACCATATAGAAAAGTTGTGATAACCTTAAAATAAAAAAGGTGTTTGAAGCAGGGTAAATTTTTACCCTGCTTTGTTTGTATCTTAAAAACTTTTTAAAAAAGGGGTATTTATGGCTATGGAATTTGATACAATTGCAGCAATTTCAACCCCAATTGGCACTGGTGGGATAGGGATAATTAGAATCTCTGGGCAGAATTCAATTGAGGTTGCAGGCAAAATAATAAAGAGCAGAAGGTTCAATAGTATTTATGATATACCTGTCAGATATGCAGCTTTGGTTGAGATTTATGACAATGACGAATTTATTGACCAGGCCATTTTGATAAAATTCAAAGCGCCTCATTCGTACACAGGTGAAGATGTTGTTGAGATTCAGTCTCACGGTGGTATAGTTGTTTTGAGAAGAATTTTAGAAGCGGTTATAAAAAATGGGGCACGCCATGCAATGCCCGGCGAGTTTACAAAAAGGGCGTTTTTAAATGGCAGGCTTGATTTGTCGCAGGCAGAGGCTATAATCGATATAATAAATTCAAAAACAGAGCTTTTGCAAAAAAATGCTGCAAAACAGTTAAAAGGAATCCTCAGCAAAAAGATAGATGAGATAGCAGAGATTTTGCTAAATTTAATATCTTCAATTGAAGCTTCAATTGACTTTTCTGAACACGAGGTTGATGAGATTTCACCTCAGGAAATTGAAAGAAGCATTGATTCTGCTTTGGAAAAGATAGATAGGCTTTTAAAGACATACGAAACAGGAAGAGCGATTAAAAGTGGGATTTACGCAGTAATTGTTGGAAGGCCAAACGTTGGAAAGTCTTCTCTTTTAAATAGACTACTTAAAGAAGAAAGGTCAATTGTCACAGACATTCCTGGCACAACAAGAGATGTAATTGAAGAGGTTTTAGACATCGAAGGAATACCGATTATCCTTGTGGACACAGCAGGTGTGAGGCAGACGGAGGATGTTGTAGAAAAAATTGGTGTTGAGAGAACACTAAAAAGTGTTGAGAGAGCTGACCTTGTGATTTTCATGATTGAGTCGGATGGAATTACTAAGGAAGATATTGAGATTTTCAATAGCATAAAGCAAAAAAAATATATAGTCTTGGTAAACAAGACTGATAAGGGTATAAATATATCACAGGATGAGATAAAAAAGCTTTTTGGCAAAGAAGGAATATTCATTTCTATTACAAAGGATGAGAATTTAGAGCTTGTTGAAAAGGCAATAAAAGAAGCTGTTTTGGAACAAAATATTGAAGGGTTTGATGAAGTGCTGATAACAAATTTAAGGCACAAAGAACTTCTTTTAAAGGCAAAAGAGTTTTTGGCTTCTGCAAAGCAAAACCTCTACAGTGTTCCGCTTGACATTCTATCAATTGACCTCAAAAACGCACTTGATAGCATCTATCAGATAACCGGTAAAAACGTCACAGAAGATATGGTTGATAGGATATTTTCAATGTTTTGTATTGGAAAATGAGTGTTAAATCTGCTTCTGGGTAGGATTGTAAGTTTTTAAAGTTTTCAAAGGGGGAAAGGTCTGAAAGATGGAATTTGTTGCGGGTGAGTATGACGTTGCGGTTGTTGGAGCAGGACATGCCGGGTGTGAAGCAGCTTTAGCTTGTGCAAGACTGGGGCTTAAAACCATTGTGTTTGCTATAAACTTAGATTCAATAGGCAATATGCCGTGCAACCCAAGCATAGGCGGCACCGGTAAAGGCCATTTAGTTCGCGAGATAGATGCGCTTGGCGGTGAGATGGGCAAGGCAGCAGACGCAACAGCAATTCAGGTAAGGATTCTCAACAGGGCAAAAGGTCCTGCTGTGTACTCACTTCGAGCTCAGTGTGACAGGGCAAAGTACAAGCTGTATATGAAAAGGGTGCTCGAGAGCCAGCCAAACCTTGACATCAGACAGGGCGAGGTTTGTGATATCCTGGTTGAAGATGGCAGAGTTACAGGTGTAAAGCTCACAACTGGTGCAATTTTCAGGGCAAAAGCGGTTGTGCTTGCCACAGGTACATTTCTTGGTGGCAGGATTATAATAGGCGAGACGGTGTATGATGGTGGGCCTGATGGTATGCACCCAGCTAAATACCTCACAGAAAGTCTTAAGAAGCTTGGGATTGAAATGATGAGGTTCAAAACAGGTACTCCTGCAAGGGTGCACAGAAGGTCTTTGGACTTTTCAAAGATGCAAATACAGCTCGGTGATGAGGTTATAACTCCATTTTCGTTTGAGCACGAAGAACTTAATATAGAGCAAGTACCTTGCTATTTGACATATACAACAGAGGAAACTCATAGAATAATAAGAGAAAACCTTCACAGAGCACCACTTTTTACTGGCCTTATCCAGGGTGTTGGGCCAAGGTACTGCCCTTCTATTGAGGACAAGGTTGTGAGGTTTGCAGACAAGCCAAGGCATCAGGTGTTCATCGAGCCAATGGGACGGGATACTGATGAGATGTACGTTCAGGGAATGTCTTCGTCATTGCCAGAAGATGTTCAGATTAAGATGTACAGAAGCGTGATTGGTCTTGAAAATGTCCAGATAATGCGTCCTGCATATGCAATTGAGTATGACTGTATTAACCCTCTACAGCTTGAGCCCACGCTCCAGTTTAAGAAAATCAGAGGGCTTTTCTCAGCAGGCCAGATAAATGGAACATCAGGGTATGAAGAGGCAGCAGCACAAGGGTTAATTGCAGGTATTAACGCTGCGATGTATGTAAAAGGAAAGGAGATGCTGGTTTTAGACAGGTCTCAAGCCTACATCGGAGTTTTGATAGATGACCTTGTAACAAAAGGAACAAACGAACCGTACAGAATCATGACATCAAGGGCTGAGTACAGGCTTATTTTGCGCCAGGACAATGCTGATTTGAGACTTACAGAGATAGGGTATAGAATTGGGCTTATATCACAGGAAAGATATGAAAAGTTTTTGCTCAAAAAGAAGATGATAGAAGATGAGATAGACAGGCTAAAAAAGACTACAATTGCACCAAGTGAGAAAGTGAATAAATTTTTAATTGAACATGGTTCATCGCCTATTTCAACAGGCGTAAAGCTATCTGAGCTTTTGAAAAGACCTGAGCTTTCGTATGAGGCTTTGCGCGAGATTGACCCTCAGCGGCCGGACTTGCCACGTTCTGTCAAAGAAGAGGTTGAGATTGAGATAAAATATGAAGGTTATATTAAAAAGCAACTTCAGCAAATTGAACAGTTCAAAAAACTTGAAAACAAAAAGATTCCTGAATGGGTTGACTATAACCTGATTTCTGGTCTTTCAACTGAGGCAAAACAGAAGCTGTCTCAAATAAGACCTGCTTCAATTGGCCAGGCATCAAGAATATCTGGTGTTTCGCCAGCTGATATTTCTGTGCTGCTTATCTGGCTTGAGCAGGCAAAAAAGAGTTCTAAATAGAGATGCTTTTCGCAGCTTTAAATTTTAAAAGGGGCAAATGGAAATGGAACTTTTAGATAGAGTTTTGGAATTTTATAGTGTAAAAAATAGTATTATTGCAAAAGAGCTTCTTTTGAGATTTATGAAATTAGTTCTTGAGAAAAATAAACTCTTTAACCTCACAGCAATTGAAAGTGAAGATGAGTTTGTAATAAAACACATTGCAGACTCACTTTCTTTGATAAAATTTCTTCAAAACGGCGATGGCAAATTGGTGCGCGCAATTGACATTGGTTCTGGTTTTGGAGTTCCTGGGATTCCTGTGAAGATTGCAAAACCAAGCATAAGCTTGGTTTTGAATGATTCTAACAAGAAAAAGTGCAATTTTATGAGTGAAGCAAAAGACCATTTGGGTTTATCTGGGATTGAAGTTGTCTGCAAAAGAGCAGAAGAACTTGGAAAAGAGACAGAATTTAGAGAGAGTTTTGACTTTGCGTTTGCAAGAGCTGTGGACAAACTAAATGTGCTTTGCGAATACGCGCTTCCTCTTTTGAAGATTGGTGGAGCTTTTTTGGCCCAGAAAGGTTTTGAATGTGAGGATGAGGTGGAAGTAGCAAAAAATGCAATTGCAATGCTTGGTGGTGAGATAGAAAAGATTGAAAAGTTCACATTGCCAGAATCAGATGAGAAGAGAAGCGTAATTGTCATAAGAAAGTTGCGACAAACTCCGATTGAGTTTCCCAGAAATACAAAGCAAATAATAAAAAAGCCCCTTAGCTGAAGAAAAATTTGTCAAAATCTGATTGAAAATGTCTAAAAAATCTTGAAATAAAAAGAAGGAGATTTTAATTTGAGGTAGAAATATAATTAACATAAAATGTTAAACAAAAAAAGGAAGGGGCATTTTAAAGTTGTTTTCGCTTTTAATTAAGCAAACAAACAAGTTAAATATGGAAAAAGAGCTTTATACTGTTGAGATGATACCTATAGATAAGGTTTTGCCAAATCCGTTTCAGCCGCGGACCAATTTTGATGAAAAGTTAATAGAAGGGCTTGCTGAGTCAATAAAAAATTATGGACTTTTACAGCCGATAATTGTGAGAAAACGTGGTGAAGTTTATTACCTAATTGCTGGTGAAAGAAGACTTAGAGCTTGCAAACATCTTGGTTTTGAAGAGATTAAAGCAATTGTCATAAATGTCACAGACATTGAGAGTGCGATATTGGCACTTATAGAGAACATCCAGCGTCAAGACCTTGATTTTTTTGAAGAGGCACAAGGTTACAAGCAGCTTATAGAAGAGTTTAGCTTAACTCAGGTTGAGATAGCAAAACGAGTTGGCAAGACACAGAGTGCTATTGCAAACAAGATAAGGCTTTTGTCACTTCCTCAGGAGATTCGTTGGATTATTCGCGAAAATGAGCTGTCTGAGCGGCATGCACGGGCACTTTTAAAGCTTGAATCAGAAGAAGATATGAAATACATACTTTCAAAAATAATTGAAAATGGACTCACAGTTGCTCAGACCGAAAGACTGATTTCTGAGTACCTTAACAATAAAAAAGTAACAAAAAATGGAAAGGTGATCAAGGTTTCAATGAATGATTGCAGGGTTATTTACAATACCATAAAAAAGGCCTTGAAAATTTTCCAAAAAACTGATATAAATTATGATATAAGAGAAAATAAAACTGAAGCATACTACGAAATAATCGTTAGAATAAATAAAAAATCCCCGCAGACCTCCTCATAAAAAGAGGAGGTACTTTTTTTCAAAATAAAAGCCGCTCAAGATCTTGAGCGGCTATATCTTAAATTGCAAGAAATTGGTTATTTAATCAAATTTTCAACCTCACTTGATACAAAAAACCTTTTAGCTGTTGGAATATACACACTTACGTATTTTACCTTGTACTGATTAGAACCTTCTAATACCACATTTTTATTTTGTGGAATGATGTATGTCTTGTTTCCTTTACTTATCACAAGCTGAACATTTGAAGGATTGCTTGTATCAATTGAGACGTTATACCCTTTTTCCTCTAAGTCAATGTTTGAGATATAAGCATTTTCATTAAAGTTTCCAAGATCAATACCAAGGATTTCTGCCATATAGTCACAAACCTCTGTATTGTCAATTACTCCTTTTGGTATATAGTTGTTTGGATGATATGCATATAACACTACATCGTCACCTGTATGACCATTTGTTGTCCAGCCGAGGTTTGACCTTTTGCTGATAATTGGTCCGAGCACATAGTTGAGTTCTCCTGTCTTTGCATTTTTAATAGCGTTTATCTCATCTTGTGTCAGATTATCTACTCCATAGTATTCAGACACTATTTTTTTAATATTCTCATCTGTTTTGTTATTACCCAGAAGTTCTTCTATTCCAGCCCCTGTTCTTTTTGCTTTTTTGATATATTTCAAAAAATCATGGAGCATTGCTGTATCATACTTTGTTGAATAATTTCCTATGCTCATACCACCATTGCTATGATCAGGTGCAATTATCACTGCTGTATCATTTCTTGATTTTGCAAATTCAAGTGCAACTTTCACAGCTCTGTCAAATGCAAGAACATCTGAAATAACTCCGACAGGGTCGTTTGCGTGTGATGCCCAGTCAATTTCACTGCCTTCCACCATCAAGAAAAATCCGTTTCTGTTTTTAGAAAGAAGTTGAATAGCTTTTTGAGTCATTTCAGCCAAAGACGGCTCACCTGACCCGTTTCTGTCAAAATCGTAGTGCATTGCATCCTGCGCAAAAAGCCCCCAGATTTTCTGTCCATAAAAGTTTTTTGCTTCATGCCAGCTTGGTGTTACAAAAAAGCCGTTTTGCTTCAAGTATCCTGCCAAATCTTCCTTGTCTTTTCTCTGATTTTTGTCAATGTATTTATAACCACCGCCAAACACCACATCAACCTGATTGTAAACCATCTGCTCAGCTATATTCTCATAGTCATTTCTGTTATCTGAATGTGATGCAAACGCAGCAGGTGTTGCGTGTGGGAACTGGCATGTGAAAACAAGCCCTGTTGCCTTTCCAACCTTCTTTGCAGCTTCTAAGATAGTTACAATTGGTTTGTAAAAGTCTTTTTCTTCAACCTGGCCAACACCTGGCATTGAGACCATCTCAGGGTATATAGAAAGATATCTGTTTTGGGTTTTAAACCCTGTTGCATAAGCTGTTGCAGCCGGTGCTGAGTCTGTTATCGGATTGTTTGCTGAATGTGTTCTTATCAGTCCACATGCAATTTCATCCATTGAGAGAGGTTCTCCATCCTGGTACCAGCGTGCAAGACTTGTGTAAGAAATTGTCATCCCATCTGGAATCATTAAAATAACATTTTTAACCTTTTGACTATTTGGCTCATCCTGGTGTGCAAATGCTAAGGTTGATAAAATTAGGCAAAGTATCAAAAGAAAAGAGACAATTATGTTTTTTCTATGCATTAAAAATCTTTTCATATCTTTATAAGACCTCCTTATGATAAATTATTTAACTTTAACACTTACTTCACAGAGATATAATTTTTAGCAACTGTTGCCTGACCTTTATCTGAAAGAACAAAGTCAACAAATGCTTTTGTCACCTTGCTTGGATTCTTTGACACCAAAAACAGGAATGGTCTTTTGATTTTGTACTTTCCAAGCTTTACATTTTTCTCTGTTGGCTCAACACCATCAACCTTTACACCTTTTACTGTGCTGTCTAAAACGCCAAGTGAAATAAATCCTATTGCATTTTCGTCCTGTGATACTGTTGTTTTGACTGCACCTGTGGATGGCTGAACAATTGCCAAGTCTGTTATCTTTGCTGACTTCATTATTAACTCTTCGAATGCACCTCGTGTACCTGAACCTTCCTCACGTGTGACAACTACAATTGGAGCGTTTTTACCGCCAACCTCTTTCCAGTTTTTAATTTTGCCCGAGAATATATCTCTTATTTGTTCAACACTCAAGTTAGAAACTGGGTTTGTCTTATGAACAATTACTGCTATTCCATCTTCTGCAATCTTTATCTGCTGCCAACCTTTTGCGGCAAGCTGCTTTGTCTCGTCCTCTGTGAGTTCTCTTGATGATGTCCCTATGTCAACAATTCCTTGGATAGCTGACTTTATACCGACAGATGATCCTCCACCTTGAACCTCAATAGAAACCTCTGGATTTTGCTGCATGAAGTATTTAGCAAGCTCATCAGCAAGTGGCTGGACAGATGTTGAACCTGCAATAAGTATCCTTCCAGAAAGTTTTGTCGATGTTGACTGCGGAATAAATGAAAATTTTAACTCAGAGTTTGAATCTCCTTTTGTGCCTTTAACAGCATTTGCAGGAATTGTAAGCTGGTACTGTGCTTTTGCAACAAGTGATTGTTTGATTGCTATAATAAGCTTATTAGCAGTTATAGACACTGAAATTGGAACCTTCGTCTTTTTATTTTTTAGAAGCGCTATCTTTGCGAAATTTGGACCTTTTGAGATCTCCTCTGAAAATGTGAGTACAATTTGTTTTTGTGATACAGTTGTTGGAAGTGATTTTGACTTAACAATAAGCGACTGCCCAAAAGCAAGTAGCCATGAGAATAAAATTGACATAGCAAAACATGTTAAAATCAAAGACGAGAACAGTTTTCTTGAAATCTTAAAGCTTTTCATCTTAAAAACCCCTCCTCAATTTGTTTTATCAATTTACAGTATAGTAGCCTTTTGTTTAATTTAGATTAAACTTATGTTAAATTTTTGTTTAGATTAGGTCAAATCTATGTTTAGGAAATGTTAAAAAATTGTTAAATAATAAATACATAATGTTCCACGTGGAACATTCTTATGATATAATCTAATTAAAAAGTGGTGAGGAAACGCTAAAAGATGGCAAGAGTTGTGGCAGTTGTCAATCAAAAAGGTGGAGTTGGGAAAACAACAACCTGTGTTAATTTATCTGCTGCAATAAGTAAAAAGGGCAAAAAGGTTTTGGCTATTGACTGTGACCCACAGGGTAATCTAACAAGTGGATTTGGGATTGATAAAAAGTCATTAGAAAAGACTACATATGATGTTCTAATAGGCAGTGCTGATATAAAAGAGGTTATAATAAAGAATAAATTTGAGAATTTAGACATTCTTCCTTCAAATGTGAATTTAGCTGGGGCTGAGATAGAGCTTGTCTCTGTGATGGCGAGAGAGTATAGGTTAAAAAGTGCTATTGAGGGCGTAAAAAGTGAATATGATTACATATTTATTGATTGTCCACCTTCCTTAGGACTTTTGACCTTAAATGCTCTTGCTGCATCTGATTCTGTCATAATACCTATTCAGTGTGAATACTATGCCTTAGAGGGACTTTCACAGCTTTCAAGCACAATAAATCTTGTGAGAAAGCATCTGAACAAGCATCTTGAGATTGATGGTGTTGTTTTGACCATGTTTGATTCAAGAACAAATCTTTCGCTTGAGGTTGTAGAAGAAGTAAAAAGATATTTCGGTGAGAAGGTCTTTTTGAGTATCATCCCAAGGAATGTAAGACTTTCAGAAGCGCCTTCGTTTGGACTTCCTGGGATTTTTTATGACCCGGATTCGAAAGGAGCACGTGCATATATAGAACTTGCTGATGAGTACGTAAATAAATTGAAGAAGAATACATAAAAGAGGTGTATTTTTATGAAAAAGCGGCTTGGAAAGGGTCTTGATGCCCTGTTTGATGATGATGCCCAGAATTTTGATGAAAGTCTTGATGATATACAGGCTGCTAATGATGAGAGAATAGAGGAGATTGAGATTGACAAAATTTTACTTTCAGACGATCAGCCAAGAAAGATGTTTGATGAAAAAGAAATTGAAGAGCTTGCTCAGTCGATTAAAAATGTGGGACTTATTCAACCTCTTGTTGTGAAAAGAGAAGGAGATAAATATGTACTCATTGCTGGCGAGAGAAGACTTAGGGCTTGTAAGATTGCAGGGCTTCAAAAGGTCCCTTGCATTGTGCGCAATTATACAAATTCAACAGAGATTGCTCTCATTGAAAATATTCAGCGAAAAGATTTAAACCCATATGAAGAAGCACTTGCTTATAAAAAGCTCATTGATGAGCGTGGCTATACACAAGAAGAACTTGCAAAAAGACTTGGGATTTCAAGGTCAAAGATTGCAAATACTTTAAGAATATTAAACATAGGTCAGAACATATTGCAAATGATAATTGATGGCAAGATTTCTGAAGGTCATGCTAAAGTACTTTTGTCAGTTGAAAATGATACTGAAAGGGAGAACTTGGCAAAGCTTGTAGTTGAAAAGAACTTGAGTGTGAGAGAGCTTGAGGAGATTGTAAAGGCAAAAAAGAAACAAATGAAAAATGAGGTTGAGAATGAGGTGTTAAAAGAATTAGAAGAGAATCTTATGAAGCTATTTGGGCTAAAAGTCAAAATTCATAAGAAAAAGAAAAAAGGAAAGATTGAAATAGAATTCAACAATGATGAGGAACTTGAGAAGATCATCTCAATACTCATGCCATAGTAAATGTTCCACGTGGAACATTGCAAAAAGGAGGCAAAATTAAAAGATGAAAGATTTTATCAGCAGCTACTCAAACCAGATTATAATTACACTTCTTTCGATAAATATGATACTTTTTATAGCACTGCTTATTCAGTCGGCAAAGAATAAAAATCTAAAAAAACGTTTTTTAGCTCTTGTAAAAAATGATGATTTTAAAACAATTGAAGAGATTTTGAGAGAGACGAATGAAAAGATAGAGTATTTTGAAGAGGTTTTAAAGGCTTTGCACAAAAGTCATAGAGTGCTCAGTGAAAACTCAAAGCTAAATATAAAAAAGCTCGGGATTGTGAGGTATGATGCATTTGAAAATGTTGGGAGCAAACTCAGTTTTGCAATTGCCCTTTTGGATGAGTACGACAATGGGGTTGTATTAAATAGCATATATTCAAGAGATGGATCAAGCATATATGCAAAGCCAATTGAAAATGGGCTATCTAAGTATCCTCTTTCAGCTGAAGAGATGCAGGCAATTGACTTGGCAAGGAAGAATTACCTTGCAAAAGAGATAAAAGAGTAAAATATCACAAAAGAAAGGGGGTTTCCTGCCAGTGATAGATACGTTTATCATTGGCGGGGTAGCAGGATGGATTTTCAAAGAATTAATTTTACACAAAGCTTTTATGAAAGCATATTAAATGGAATGTTGGACCTTGTGAGGGTCATTGACATAGATGGGAATGTTATCTTTTGCAATTCAAAGATGAAAGAAGAGTTTGGAGATCAGACAGGCAAAAAATGCTACGACCTTTTTTGTAAAAACTCAAAGTGTGAAGATTGCATTGCAATAAAGTCAATTAAAGAAAATACAAGGGCTATGAAGTATGCCACTCACAAGGATAGAGTATACTATGTCATAAGCTCTCCTATACACGATAAGAATGGAAATGTAATTGGCACAGTTGAGGTGTTCAGAGACATCACAGAACAGAGAAGAATTGAAGAGAGACTCAGACGCCAAAACGAGATTTTAAAGCGTGATTTAGAGTTTGCAAAGAGACTTCAGCAATCGCTTTTGCCAGTTGTCCCAAAAATAGAAGGGTACAGAATTACATATACTTACAAGCCTTGTGAACGGCTTGGTGGAGATTTTTTAGATGTCATAAACATTGACGACAAGATTGTATTTTATGTTGCAGATGTGGCAGGGCATGGGCTTTTGGCATCAATGGTAACAGTCTTTGTAAAGCAGAGTATCATAAAAAATGCTCATACTTACATAGAAGCAAGTGCTCAGGAGATTATGAAAGGTGTGCTTTTGGATTTTATTGAAATGAACTTTCCCAATGAGGTGTACATAACAATTGTGCTTGGAATATTGGAGAAGAAGTCGGGAAAAGTGAAGATGATTAGTGCAGGGCATGTGACAGAGCCTATCTTGGTCAGAGCTAACAAGAAAATAAAGATGTTTTCAATGAAAGGCCAGCCAATTGCTTCAATTGATTTAGAGCAGGGGTTTGAGATAAAGGAGACAGTGCTTGAAAAGCATGATAAGTTGATCTTCTATTCAGATGGGCTTATTGAGAGCAAAAATAAATATGGTGAGATGTATGGCAAAAAAAGGCTTATAAAGAGAATCCTCAGTATCAAAAACATTAATACAGAACTATTGATAAGAGACTTAAGAAACTTTGTCTCAGACTTAGATGATGACATAGCAATATTGATGGTGGAAAGACTTTAAAAAATAAAAAAGGCGTGAAAAGCTATGAGGTTAATTCGTTTTTTGTACAAGCTCATATTATGCCTTGCCCTGCTCATCTCTGTAATTTTAAGCCTCAATGTGTTTGGAGTGGAATTTATAAATCCCTATATGTTTTCTCACTATGAGTACAAAAAAACATATCCCAATATAAGATACTATGAAGATGTGATACCAATTGAAGATGGAGTTGCCATAGTGTACAGAGGAAAGATTGGAAGACTTACAGGTGACAATCTAAGGTGGACAAACATTGCATATCAGAATCACAAAACATTTTCAGATGGTAGCACTGCAGCAGCTTTTGTTCAAGGAGGTAAATATCTACATATAATATCATCAAAATGGCAAAAGGATATATTGTATCCAGCAAATATTGAGAAGGTGAGAGTAAAGAATGGAAATGTTTTGGTGCTTTTATCAAGCGAAAAGGAAGACTATTTAATAATGTATGATAAAAAACAAAATATTGTGTTTTCAGTGACGTACAAAGAAAAAGTGATAGACTGTGATTTTAATGGTTCTTTTGCAATTGCAATTTTAAAGCCAAGAGATTCAAGTGAATTAGCTCTATCTTTTGTGGACAATCGAGGAGTTTTTATGTCCAAGGTCCTACCATCAAATCTTCAGAATACAAAGCGATGTTATGCCATAGAAAATTACATACTTTTATACAATGGAAAAGGGCTTGAAGTTTATGACTCAAGGTTTCAAAAGAGGATAAAAGCTTTCTCATTTTCTACTTCACCTGAATATGTAATAGGAAATACAGATGTTCTTTTTGCTAAGAACAGGGTTTTAGTTTACAATAGGCTTCTTAGAAGGTTTATTTTAAGACAGATAGAAGACTTTGATTCAATCTGTGCAACAGGTGACAAGATTGTCACATCAAAAGGGAATGAGGTGAGAATTTATTCTTTGAATTTGAATAAGCTCAAGACATTGAAAGTAAATTCTTTTGGCTTTGTAAAAGCTGTAATAAATGCAGACAAGCTATATTATATTTATAATGATAGGATAGAATATTACCAAGAAAGGTGGTAAAATTTTAAAAATGCCAAATTTAGCAGACCTGATTGTATTGGTTGTAATTTTGATAGGTGCGTGGATTGGCTATAAAAAAGGGATATTAAGGATGGCTTTTGATGTTGGCTCATACATCATCTCATGGTTCGTGGCTGTATGGGGGTACAAGTTTGTCAGTCGTGCAATTTTGGACTCATCTGTGCTAAAAGAGGCAATCCACAACTTTGTCAAGCAAAAGATTGTGATAAAAGATACAATCTCACCAGTTGTGCCAGAGTTTTTTAGAAGTGCTGTGATTGACGCAAATGAGCTTCTAAACAAAAGTCTTCAGGATGCGGCAACAATGGTGCTGATAAACTTTATCGCTATGATAGCAACATTTATTGCAGCAAAGATTGGTATAATAGCAATAAAAAATGCGCTTGGCTTTATGAGAAAAGTACCTGTGATTGGGACAATAGATGGTTTTGGCGGGCTTTTGGCAGGGATTGTAGTTTCTCTCATAATAATCTACATAGCCTTTAGCATAATCTATTTTTTCCCAAATGCTGAAGTATTCAAAACTGTGCAAAAGTATATTAAAACCTCAATGTTTGCTGAGTTCTTGTATGAAAACAATATTCTCATAATGATGATGCGAGAATATCTAAAGATAAAGATTTAGCTGAATGATCAAACAAATGAGTAAAGGAGAAGAAAAAATGAGGGTAATTACAGAGGATGTCATTGAAAAGAGAGTTTACGAGGCAATAAACGAGGCAAATACTAAGCTGCCTGAGGATGTTGTAAATGCGCTAAAAAAAGCTTATGATAGTGAAGATGGTATAGCTAAGTACACTCTTGAAAACCTTCTGAAAAACATTCAAATGGCGGAGCAGACAAAACGACCAGTTTGCCAAGATACAGGTGCAGCTGTGTTTTTTGTTGACATTGGTGAAGAGGTGTTTGTTGAAGGCTCAATAAAAGATGCCATTAACAGGGCTGTCTCTAAGGGTTATAAAGATTTTTACCTTCGAAAGTCGATGGTAAAAAGCCCAATTGAGAGAATAAACACAGGCGATAACACACCTGCAATAATTCATTTTGACTTTGTGAAGGGCGACAAAATCACAATCTACTTTATGCCAAAAGGGTTTGGGAGCGAAAACAAAAGCGCGCTTTGTATGTTAACCCCGGCTGATGGCACAGAAGGAATTGAGAACTTTGTAATAGAAACAGTGAAAAAAGCGGGATCTGACCCATGCCCGCCGATTGTTGTTGGTGTTGGGATAGGTGGAACATTTGAAAAAGCAGCACTTCTTTCAAAAAGGGCACTTTTAAGAAGTATTGGTCAGCGCCATCCAAAACCTTACATAGCAGAGCTTGAGGTAAGACTTCTTGATAAAATAAATTCACTTGGGATAGGACCAGAAGGGTTTGGCGGCAGGACAACTGCACTTGATGTATTTGTAGAAGAGTGTCCAACTCACATAGCAGGTCTTCCTGTTGCAGTGAATATTTGCTGCCATGTTGCAAGACATGTGAAGATTGAGATTTAAAATACAAAAAAAGGCAACCCTCTACAAAGTGGGTGTGCCATTTTTTGACTTAATTCAAAATAGCAAAGTTTTGTGTATAGTAAACATTGTTAGTAGTAAAGTCAACTGCACATCCAATTCCAATGTACTCAAAATTGTCTTCAATGTTTTTCTTGTGCCCTTTTGAATTCAAAAGAAGATGGTTTGCAAAAAATGGGAGAAGTTTAGTACCCATTGCAATGTTCTCACCAATCTTTTTAAAAGAAATTGCTTGCTTTTGAAACCTATCTGCAGGGCTTTGGCCAAAGACATCTGTGTGGCCAAAGAAATTGTACTTTGCCATGTTTTGTGAATGAAGTCTTGCAATAAGTGAGATTTTGTCAGAGTACTTAAAAAGTTGTTTTCTCTTTTGACTTCTGATTGAGTTTAAGTGAAGGTAGCAAAGTCTTTCAAATGCAAAAAGAAGGTGATTTATATCCTTTTGCTCTTTGAGAACATCATCATTTAAAAGAAAATCATCCCAAATACCTTTTTTGACCATAAAGATTCCGTTTACAATATTTGAAAAAACAAGTTTATCATAAAAGAAGTAAACATAATAGCTATTATTGACTAAAGCAACATCATATTCTTTTCCTAAATTCTCATCTGTAAAATTATATTTTTTCATATCTTTTAATATTTCGAAGCTTTTAAGAAATTTTAATTTATTCCTTTTCACATCCTGCAGGCTGCTTCCAATTTTAATATTTTCATATCCTAAAAATTGCTTGGAGTTTGTATAGTAAAACACAAGCTTATCATTTTCAAAGCCTGCGATAAAAAAGTCGGTTGGGTTTAGTGAGGCGTAAAGGTCAAAGGGGAATGGGCTTTTTAAGATTTCTGTTTTTGTGTCTGAATAGACCTTATTAAAATATGCTTTTGAGCAAAATAAGCTCACATTTCTCTTTGCCTGAGAGTAAGAAACAGCCTTTGCAGAATCACTTTCAGCAAAGCTATTTAAGTAAATAGGACAACTTCCAAAAACAAGTAGCACTGTAATTAATAATATAAAACCTCTTATAGCAACTTTACAAATTCTAATATTTTTCATCTTTTTTCTCCCGTGTAATTTAAGATAGATTATATCAAAATTATAACACATTTTAACAATCATTTAACACAGTCAAAACAGGCTTTTAACAATTCTTTTGTAAAATCAAGTGTGTCTATTTTTAATCTTTTCACTGAGCCTTATTGAAAAAAATGCGCAAAAAGAACTAAATTCACGTCTTGAAGCCGCGCGTAATGTAGCAATTCAAGAGATTGAAAGGTATCAAAAGCTATCTCAAGACTATGCAACTTTGATTTCATCAAACAACCTGCTAAAAGAGGCAATCTTGAAAAAGGACCATCTAAAACTTGTACAGGTAATCTCGCCGTTGGCAAGCCAGATGAATATTGACCAGATTGCTGTAACAGACTCAAATGGTATTTTAATCGGAAGAAGTGACATCCTCTCACGTTATGGTGATATCTGGAAAGAAAATTATTTAGTAAAGTGCGGACTTGCAAGGCTAAGGTATACCACTATTGAAAAAAGCGGAAATGATATTTATATAAAATCTGTATCAGATGTGGTCACAGAGATGAGTGCAAACAACATGAGGGTAATTGGCGCAGTAATTGTTGGATACAAACTTGACAAGAGGTTTGTTGAAAACCTCTCAAGACTTACCAAGATGAATGTCATTTTATATCCTGCGAATTCGCCTGATAAATACATTTCACAGGAAAGCTCTCAAGAACTGGGGGACATCATAGGAAAAAAGACCTTGCAAAAAGCAATGTCAGGTGAGTACGAGTACTTGATTGGCAAAACAGGCACAAAAAATGGCAGTTATAGTTTTGTATTGATCCCTGTGAGAAAAGCTAATAACACAATGCCTGCAGCAGTTCTTGCAATACTTACAAACAACCTTCTTGTTTCAACCTTTGTTACATCTTCCATCAGGTTTTCAATACTCTTGTTTGGACTCACATTAGTTTTGGTCATCATCATTAGCATGTTCATTGCAAACAGGATTACAAGGCCAATAAATAAACTTGTTGACAGTGCAAGAAAAGTTGCATCTGGTAAGTTTGATATACAGGTAGAAGACAGCATTGAGATTAGCGACGAGATAGGACTTTTGGCAAGAGAATTTTCAAAGATGGTAAAGAGTATCCATACCTTTGTCACAAATATTGACCAGACAGTTAGCACCACGCAAAGTTATATTGACAGGCTAAATAGCATTGCAACAGATTCTGCGAAGACAAATGAGGTCACAGCAGCTCAGATAAAGGAAATTATAGAGTTGGCTGAAAAGCAAAAAAAGGCGTTTGAAGAGGTAAGCAACTATATAACTGAGATTGAGCAACAGGTACAAAATACATTCAAAGTGTTTAGGACAATTGAAGAGGGGATAACAAGTGTGGTTGATACAACGTACAAAGAAGAAGAGTCTATCCAAAACCTCATAAAATACATGTACACAGTGAACGAGACCATAAACCAGGTTGCTTCAGATTTGTCTGAAGCTATGCAGAATTATAAATCAATTGTCAGTGCAAGTGAGTACATTTCAAAGCTTGCAGAACAGATAAAGATAATTTCACTAAATGTCTCGATAGAAGCGGCAAAACGCGATGTGCCAAGTTTTGGAGTCATAGCTTCAGAAATTTCAAGGCTTTCACAAACAGCAGATTCATTTGCAAAACGAATTTCTGAGTCAATAGAAAAATCGCTTTTGACATTCAACAAAACAAACAAAAGGCTTGAAGAGAGTATGAAGGTTGTAAAAGCAGGAGTGGAAGTTGCCAAAAAATCTACTGTTTCGCTTAGCAAAATCAAAGAGACAAACACAGCCATGAAAGAGAGAATATCAAAGATATCATCTGAAATTTCAAACCAGCAAGAAAAAATCTTGAATATAAACAATACTTTAAAATTACAAACTCAAACTACTTTGCAGTACTTTAAAACTCTTTCATCAATTAAAGATGTCTTCCAAAAACAAATTCGTTCTGTTGACAAGCTGATTGAGCAGTTCAAAGATGTGCACGAAGGAGTTGTAAAACTTGCAGCGATTTCTATAAAGGCAGGTGAGGATACATAAACATACATTTTTTATTAAGATGGGTTAGTGATAGTTGAACATAAGGCTTTTCAGGTGTTTTTTTAATATTCTAAATTTTGGGTACGTATGTGTGAAAATTATTTCGGCATTTGTAAAAAGCTAACAGAGAAAAAAGAGGCTACTTTCCACGAAAGAAAGGAAAGCAGCCTTTTTAAAGAAAACTTAGCTTGTTGAATAAAACTGATTAACAGAAAAGACAATAAATAGATATATATAAAAAGCCATCCTCCTTGAGGTAAAATTATAGCAAGAGAAGACTAAAAACACCTAACTAAGGAGGATGGCAATGACTAATTTTATTAAAACACAAAAACAAAAATTTTTAAAGATACTTATGGCTATTGAGAAAGCAATAAAAGCCATGGGATTAAAGATAAAAAGTAGCAGGAGAGGAAGACCGAAGAAATTTAAGCTAGGCTATATAATAGCTTGTTTTGTTTACAAAGTCAAAAACAAGATAAACAGTTTCAGGGAATTAGAATACAAGATAAATGAAGATGAAGAATTTAAAAAGGCTATAGGGATAGAAAAGAGCCCTGATCATTCATATTTTTCGAAATGGGCAAAAGTAATTGAAGAAGAATATATAGAAGGAATAGCAAGAATTTTAGTGAGAGAGATATCTCCGCAGACAAAAGTTTGTGCTATAGATTCTACACCTTTGAGAAGCTCGAGGGGTGACAAAGAGGCAGAAGTAGGAGTATGAACACGAGCAAATATCCATGACAGTAAAGTAGAAGAACTTTTGTATGAAGCTAAGATATTTGGACCTGAAGTAATATTAGCAGATGCAGGTTATGATTGTGTGAAGTGGTTTGAGGTGGCAGATAGACTTGAGATAAAGTTTGTAGCGGCGGTAAATAAGAGAAATAGTAAGGATTTTAGTAATGTAAAAAATATTTTGAGGGTAAAAAATATGGAATTTTTAAGAAGTGAAGAAAGAAAAAAGTTATATAAGCAAAGGACAGAAATAGAAAGATTATTTGGGAAGTTAAAAGGAGAATACAATTTAGAACAAGTAAGGTTAAGAGGTTTTAGAACATATAAGAAGCATGTAGACTGGATAATGATTACTTATTTGATAGAGGTCTATATTCAAAAAATTGAAAACTGTAAATTTTCTTTTAGATACACGTGGAATAATTTATAGTTCTATATAATAACATTAATGGCATAATTATTTATTTAACAACTTGAGATATTACTATTTAACTGAAGGAAATCCGCAAAAGGTAAAAGAGATAGTTTCAAAATACAATAAAGCAAAAATAATATGGGAAGAAGGCGGAAAGAAGTATGAAAAAATTATTGAAATGAATGTTAAGATTTTGGACTGATGCAACAGATTTATTATTAAGAGTTGCAATAAGTAAGATATTAGGCAAAAAATATAATAAGTTTTATTGAGAGAACCCCAGGGCTGTCAGGCTACTTCAACAAGACAGCCCTATTTTTGTATATAGGCTTCTTTTGAAAGTCTTTCTATGGCATTTTTAACAGAAGGAATAAAAGCTAACATTAAACACACAGCAAGGTCAGGCGCTATATATGTTGCATTGTAGATGGCAGAGTACACAAGCGGGCTTGTTCCTTTTGGCGCGTATGATGCAAAAAACACAACTCCGGATATAACATGAAACACAAATCTTCCAAAGCCGCCTGCTAAAATTCCCAAGGGTAAATTTTTTCTAAAAAATCCTGCAAATCCGAGAGCACCAAACGCCAATGGATAGTCCAAAAGAAGCTGTGCCCAGTGAACAACATAAGGGTCTTGTATCAGCTGCAAGATTCCATAAGCCATTCCTGCAACAATTCCTGCAAAAGGTCCAAAGATATAGCTATATACAAAAAGTGGTAGCATGCTTGCAGGTGTTATTGTCCCGCCCTGTGGCATTCTGTAGAGTTTAATGAATGAGAGGATAAACGAAAGTGCAATACAAAGCCCACCATAAACGATTGCTTTTGTTGATAAATTTTGTCGTTTTCGAGTGGCCATCAGAAATAAGGACAAGATAAACAAAACAGATACAATAGCAATTGTATACCACTTTAACTTTGTGACATCTTTGAAGACGTTGAATAGATATTCACCCATTTTTAAGTTCATCTCCTTTAAGATTGTTTGAATTTCATTATCAATATAAATAATACCAGTCAATACTCATTTCTTCAATTATTAAAATAAAGCTAAATACTTAAAAAACTTACTTCATTCTGATATAATAAAGAAGGATTTTTTATAAAAATAGCTTTTTAAAAAGGAGTATGATGAAATGTCACAAATCCGAGCAGTAGTTGGCACCCAATGGGGTGACGAAGGCAAGGGCAAGATAGTTGACTTTTTAGCAAAGGAAGTTGACGTTGTTGTCCGTGCCCAGGGCGGGAATAATGCTGGGCACACAGTTGAAGCATTTGGCAAGGTTTTTAAACTTCACTTAATACCATCAGGGATACTTTACAAAGACAAGATAAACATCATAGGAAATGGAGTTGTAATTGATCCAGAATCGCTCATTGAAGAGATAGAGAGCCTGCAAAAAGAAGGAATATCAACTGAGAACCTGCGAATAAGCGACAGAGCACATTTAGTTATGCCATATCATAAGATACTTGACGAAGAGCAGGAAAAGCAAAGAGGGGAAGAGTCGCTTGGCACAACAAAAAGAGGAATAGGACCTGCTTACACTGACAAAACAGAGAGAACAAACCTGAGAGTTTGTGACATGCTTGATGAGGATGAATTTGTGCAAAAGCTGAGGATTGTGTATGAGAGAAAGAACCGAATACTTACCCAGGTGTATCACAAAACACCTATGAAGTTCGGTGAGCTTTTAGAGCAGTTTATGAAGTATGGAGAGATTCTAAGGCCATATATAACAGATACGATAAAGCTTTTGAACGATGCTATAAAAGAAGGCAAAAAAATCCTTTTAGAAGGTGCCCAGGCAACAATGTTAGACCTCGATTATGGAACATATCCATATGTTACATCGTCGCATCCCACAGTTGGCGGATTTTGTATAGGAGCTGGAATTGCACCAAAGCACATCCAAGAGGTTATAGGAGTTGTTAAATCATATACAACAAGAGTTGGCAAAGGACCATTCCCGACAGAGCTTTTAGACAGGGTAGGAGATACAATTCGCGAAAGAGGCAAGGAGTATGGCACTACTACTGGAAGGCCAAGAAGATGCGGCTGGCTTGACCTTGTGGTTGTAAGATATGCAGTTTTAATTAACGGAATTGACAAGATTGCACTCACAAAGCTTGACACTCTTTCAAACCTGCCAAAAGTGAAGGTGTGTGTTGGGTACAGGTACGCTGGCAAAATCCTTGATTTGTTTCCAGCATCATTGAAGGTTGCAATGGAATGCGAACCAATTTATGAAGAGTTTGATGGTTGGAGTGAGGAAGAGATAAAAAAGGCGAAAGAGTATGATCAGCTGCCAAAAAGCGCCAAAAAGTACATTGAGTTTATAGAAAAAGAGACAGGTGCAAAGGTATTTTTGATTGGCACAGGTGCAAGTCGTGAGGATATCATTATAAAAGAAAATTAAAAATCTTTTGTGGAAATAAAAAAAGCCACCCTAGGGATAATATTGAAATGGGTGGCTTTTTGTGTACTTTGAGCTATTGATTTTATTCTATTTTTGTGGCAGTGTATTAACTTTTTTTGTGTTTGGGTGTATAATATAAATTAAACTTTTATAAAAAAGGGATGAATGAAAATTGGACTATCTTAAGCGCATCCTCAAATATCTTGATGAGTACAAATTTTTAGTAGTGCTTGGTTTGGTTTTTTCTTTAATTTCTATATTTTGTAATATGACAGTTCCAAAGGTATCTAAACATATCATTGATGATGTTCTGATAGCAAAGCACTTTGATAGGTTGGCAAATTTAGCGCTGCTTGTTGCAGGTCTTGTTTTGATAAGAGCTTTTTGCAACTATTCTCAGGGGTACATATTTGAATACACATCTCAAAAGGTCATATATCTTCTTAGAGAGCAAATCTACACAAAACTTCAATATCAGTCTTTTGAATACTTTGACAAAGCCTCCACAGGTGCAATTATGAACAGGATGGTGGGGGATTTAGAGGCAATTAGAGTGTTTTTGAACCAGAGTTTTGTTCAGGTGATAACCATAGCAATTACAATTGTCTCAGCTCTTAGCATAATGCTTTCGATGAACGTTTTGTTATCAGCTCTGACCCTTGCAACAGCACCTTTGATTTACTTCAATGTAAGAAGCCTTGCTAAAAAGCTTCATCCTACTTTTAAGAGTATAAGAATTGCATTTGAAAAGCTCACCTCCAAAGTACAAGAAAATATAACTGGAATCAGGGTTGTAAAAGCGTTTGGAAACGAAGACTTTGAGAAAAAGAGCTTTGAAAAGGTTGCATATGAGTTTACAGAGAAAAATATTGAAGCAGCAGATATTCGCTCATACCACAACCCACTTGCAAATTTTTTAAACGGTCTTAACTCTGTGATAATTTTAGTTGTAGGAGGGTATTTAGCAATAAAAGGAAAACTTAGCATAGGTACACTGTTTGCATTTGTGAGCTATGTCAACATCTTTAGCACACTAATTGGAAACATTCAGAACTTGGTCAACCAGTGGCAAAACGCATTTGCATCGCTTGAAAAAATATTTGAACTATTAGATAGTGATATAGCGATAAAAAGTCCAAAAAATGGAATCAGACTCAAAGATGTAAAGGGTGACATTAAATTCATCGATGTGTATTTCAAGTACAACCAGCGTTATGTCTTAAAAGGTATAAACCTTCACATAAAGCCAGGTGAGGTTGTGGCAATCTTAGGGTCAACTGGCTCAGGCAAGTCATCTTTGATTAACCTTCTTGCAAGGTTCTATGACTGTACAAAAGGCAGCATATTGATTGATGATATAAATGTCAGGGATATAAGGCTGTGTTCGCTTAGGAAAAACATTGGAATAATTATGCAAGAAACCTTTATATTCTCTGATACCATCGCAGCAAACATAGCTTTTGGAAAGCCGGATGCCACCTTAGATGAGATAAAATGGGCGGCAAAACTTGCCCAGGCAGATGAATTCATTGAAAGACTGCCTCAGGGATATGACACAGTTGTTGGCGAGAGAGGAATTGGGCTTTCTGGTGGGCAAAGGCAGAGAATAGCTATTGCAAGAGCTCTTATTTACAATCCAAAGATACTTATATTAGACGATGCCACATCAAGCCTCGACTTTGAGACAGAGGCTGAGATTCAAAAAACCTTGCAAGAGGTTATAAAAGGAAGGACAACTATTATCATAACTCACAGGATATCTCAGCTTGTTGTAAATGCAGACAGAATTATTTACATGTCAGATGGTAGAATAGTCGAGGAGGGTACACATGAAGAACTTATGAAGTTGAAAGGAAGGTATTATGCAACGTTCAAAAAACAGCTTATTGAAAGGTTAAATTCGCTTCCTGCATAAGAATTAATTCAAAAAAAGGTTTTAGAGCGTATTAAAAATTCTTATATTGGATGATGGGGGTTTTTAAAGATGGCACAAGCCAATGTAAAAATGCCAATATTCAGTCAGGAAGAGACTTCATACGAATTAAAAGTACCCTATTTGAAAAAGCTATTTAGATTTTTGCTTCCATATAAAAAATGGCTTTTTCTTACCATCATTTTTATGTTTATTGCAACAATTGCTGATCTTGTATCTCCATACCTTTTAAAAAAGGCAGTAGACGATTTTATTCCCAAAAAAGATTTTAAAGGAATTTTAGCAATTGGTGTTCTTCTTGTTTTGACACTTTTTGTAAATAAAGAATGTTCAAAAAACAAAATAAAACTTGCAAACAGAACAGGCCAGATGGTTCTATTTGACATAAGAAAGGCACTTTTTGACCATGTACAGAGCCTTTCGTTTAGCTATTTTGATAGAAATTCAACAGGAAGGATTATTGTAAGAATTGTAAATGATGTAAATACTCTAAACAACCTCTTTACAAACGGAATAGTTAATGTGATAACAGACATGTCGAGTTTAGTTCTTGCGACGGTTATAATGTTTTCAATTCATCTAAAATTGGCAGCTGTGACATTTACAGTTGTTCCGCTTTTTTTAGCAATACTTTTTGCAACAAGAAATGCTATAAAGAAAAACTGGAGAAAAGTTCGAAGAAAGATTGCAAATCTAAATGCGTACATACACGAAAGTATAAGTGGGATTAGAGTAATTCAGGCATTTGTAAGACAAAAAGTAAACAAAGCAATATTTAAAGAGGTCATTGATGATGTGTTCACTTCCTGGATGAACGCAATAAAAATAAACAATCTATTTGGCCCATTTGTTGAGATTTGTTCAATGGTGGGAACTCTAATAATTTATTGGTACGGTGTAAAACTTTTGAAGATAAATGGTGTTACTGTCGGTACATTAATTGCATTTGTGAGCTACTTAGATAGGTTTTGGCGACCGGTTGTGACCTTGAGCAATTTTTACAACCAGCTTCTTGTTGCAAGCAGCTCATCAGAGAGAATTTTTGAGGTTTTGAGCATTGAGCCGGAGATTAGAGAAGACGAAAATCCAGTTGACCTTTCTACATTTAAAGATTCGATAGAGTTCAAAAATGTATGGTTTTCTTATAAAGACGATAATTATGTTCTAAAGGATATATCTTTTAAAGTCAAAAAAAGACAGATGATAGCATTGGTTGGGGCAACAGGTTCTGGCAAGACAACAATTGTAAACCTTCTTGCAAGGTTTTATGACCCACAAAAAGGGAGTATACTCATAGATGGAATTGATTTGAGAAAAATAAGCTTTAGAAGTCTCAGGAAACTTATTGGAATTGTCCAGCAAGAGCCCTTTTTGTTCTCTGGCACAATCTTAGATAACATACTCTATGGAAGGCCAGGGGCCAGCTTAGATGAAGCTATAGGAGTTTGTAAGTTCTTAGGAGCACATGAGTTTATTTCTCAGCTTGAAAATGGATATTATACACAAGTAAACGAAAGAGGAACAAGACTTTCAACCGGGCAAAAACAGCTCATATGCCTTGCAAGACTTTTGCTTCAAAATCCGGAGATTTTAATCCTTGATGAGGCAACATCGTCTTTGGATACACAAAGCGAGCTGATGGTCCAAAGCGCATTGAACAAGGTGATGAAAGACAGAACCTCAATTGTAATTGCTCACAGGCTCTCAACCATAAGAGATGCAGATCTTATCATTGTGCTTGACAAAGGCCAAATAGTTGAGATGGGAACACATGACGACTTAATTTCTAAAAAGGGTGTATATTACGAGCTTTGCACGAGCCAAGTGAGGTTTGTAAAAGCGGGGTGATAAGATAGAAGCAAACAAATTTTTGTTATTTACAAGCTTGCTTTTATGCTTTATAATATAGAACTGCGGCTATTGTTGTGTGGGCCATTAGCTCAGTAGGCAGAGCACCAGCCTTTTAAGCTGGGTGTCCCGCGTTCGAGTCGCGGATGGCTCACCATTTTAATTTAAAGACTCATAGGTGGCCCCGTGGTCAAGTGGTTAAGACACAGGCCTTTCACGCCTGTAACAGGGGTTCGAATCCCCTCGGGGTCACCATTTGTTTATTACAAAGCCAAGTACCTTCCGCACTATTTTTCATCTTTTTTAGTTTTCACCTTGCAAAGCTTGATGTGACATACGCTTCAATAAATGCAGCAATTGCAACCAAAACTGCACCAAAAAGGCTCAAGATACAAAATCTTTTAAAGACAGTCTTAAAGTCTTCTTTTTTCTTTTCCAGAATAAGATTTTCAAGAAAAAGGGCGGATGCAACAGCTCCAATTAAAAATGCAAAAATCTCAATTACTCCATGGGGCAAAAGCAAAAGCAAAGTCTTTCCAACTGAAGTGTGTTTTGCCGAAAGTGCGGCCACGGCCCCTACAATAACTCCATTTGACACCAAAACAAAAAGCGAAACAAGGCCAAATGTGAGCGTTCCCGCTACAATCAAAATAAGATAGACTCTCATGTTATTTTTGAGTATTGCCAAGAAAAGCTCAAATTTGTTATCTACATTTTTCAGTATCTGCTGAAACATCTTTTTAAGATACATATCAACATATTTGTTTATCATATCACCAAAATATATTCCAGCCAATATACCTAAAATCAAAAAAAGAACAAAAATACCAAGGCAAATCAAAATAAGTCTTTTTTCTTTTTTGAATATTTCAGTGAAAAAGCTAACTCCCAATTTCAAAGCCTCCTTAATAAGGTTGTAAAAGCTATTTAAAATCATAACAAATTGGTTCTTCTTTGTAAACTGGTGTAAGCCCAAAAGATTTTCACAAATTTTTAATTAACAATTCCTCAGTTTAGTATATAATATTAGTTGATAGTAAAAGAAAAAGGGGGAAAGTATGGCAATGAAAATAACCTATCTTGCACACGCAAGCTTTTTGATAGAGACAAGAACAGGGGTGAAGATTTTAACAGACCCCTATGATAACTCTGTTGGCTACACAGTATTTGAATTATCACCTGACATTGTTTTGACCTCTCATAAACACTTTGACCACGGCTATACCGGTGCATTAAAGGGTGATTTTACTCTTGTGGACAAGCCTGAGGAGTACAACGTCAAAGGTGTAAAGATAAGAGGTATAAAGACGTTTCATGACCAGGAAGCTGGGCAGAAAAGAGGGGAGAATATTGTATTTGTCATAGAGGATGAGTTTTCTGTAGCACATTTGGGTGATTTGGGTCATGAGCTTGAAAAAGAGCATCTTGAGAAGATTGGCAAGGTAGATATTCTGCTCATCCCTGTTGGTGGAGTGTATACAATTGATGCAAAAGCAGCTTACAACGTTGCAAAGGCTATAAATCCAAAGATTATAATTCCTATGCACTATAAAACAGAAAAGCTGAAATTTGATTTGAGCAGGCTGGAGGAATTTACAAAGCTTTTTGACAATGTAGAATATGCAAACTCTTTTGAGCTTGAGATAAAAGAACTTCCTGAGACTCAAAAGGTCATTGTACTTTCACACAAGGGTTAAAATACTTAAAAAATAGCTTTGGAAAAATATAGCCTTGGTTGAAACTAAACTTACAAAAAAGGAGAAAACACAATGGCAAAAAAGGAAAAGAAAAAGCAAACTTCTTCTTTTACCAGTGCTCAAGAAGTTCTACATCTTTATCCCATAAGATTTGTTTTGCTTTTTGCATTTTCAGCACTTGTGCTCATGACACCTTACTACAGAGGGCTTTACTTTGACTATGAACTAACTGTTTTTCAGGCAATAGCCTCTGCAATTTTCATCTTATTTGCCATTTATCTTTATGCCTCAAAAAAAGGTTTTGAGGTCAAATACAAGCTTGAGTATATCTTTTTACTGTTTATGGTAGCATATATTGTGCCATTTTTCTTTGCAGCAAACAGAAGACTGGCAATAGGTGAGTTTTTGAAATATGCATTCTACTTTGCTATATTTGCAATGGCAATAAGGCTTGCAACTGGCAGGTTCGAGAGGCTCACCATATTAAATGCTCTTTTTGTCTCAACAATTGGTGTTGCATTTTTTGGATACCAAGCAGCAGTAGGATTGATACCAGAAACTGCCCGGCCTTTAGGCATGGCAATGAATGGCCTTTGGGCAGGAAATATGATAAACTCAACCTTGCAATACCACAACACCGCAGGAACTGTGCTTGCGTTTGGGTTTATAATTGGTCTTTTGCTAGGGCTATATACTGAAAATAAGTTTTTAAGAGCATTTTACTTTGCTGCATCTTCCTTTGTGCTGACAGCCTTTTTCTTTACATACTCGAGAGGGTCCTATGTAACTTTGCCTATTGCACTTTTGGTATTCTTTTTACTGCTTCCAAGGGAAAAGAGAATTTCATTTGTTTTTAATCTGGCAATAATAGGTGCAATTGTTTTGGTGTGTTTGAACAAGGTAGGGGCTCAACTAAATCCAAATGGCAAGGAGAAACTTTGGCTGATTTTGCTTATGCAGCTTGCTGTTGTGTGGACAGCTGCATATGCATTTAGTTTTGTTGAAAAGAGGTTGTATGTGCTCAAGAATGAGGTTTACATCATTTCGGCACTTACGATTGCTGCGCTTGGTATAATAGGATTTATAATCGCTCTAAATATGCACCTTATTCCTACGTCAATTGTTGATAAGATAAAATCAATTAGCTTTAAGGACAGGAACTTTGTTGAAAGGCTTGTGTTTTACAAAGATGGTCTCAAAATCTTTTTGAAAAGTCCAATCTTCGGCTATGGCGGTGGAACGTGGGTATCACTTTATTTTATGTATCAGTCGTATTTATACTTCACAACACAGTCTCACAACTACTTCTTGCAGGTGCTTCTTGACACAGGGCTTTTTGGATTTGCAATTTTAATGATGTTTTTATACATGCTCTTTTCAACGGCTCTGCGGGCATGGTTTAAAAAAGATAAGGATAAAAATATCCTGATTGCAGGTATTATTGCAGCAGCTGTGCAGCTTTATCTTCATTCAATCTGGGACTTTGACTTTTCGCTTGCCTCTGTTCAGGTTCTGCTTTTTGCAAGCTTAGGTGTGTTGGTTGCAACAGCACAAGAAGTGCTTCAAAAGACCAAAGAGGATGGAAAGCTAATTGTCCAAAGAAGAACAAAGGTGCTTTCCCCGACACTTTTAGTCTTTTACCTTTTTGTGATGATTATTTCAATAAACTTTAGAATAGGAAACTACAATGCAAACATTGGTCAGCAAGCTCTGCAGATGAATAACTTAACAGCTGCATACTCATTTTTATCAAAGGCAGTAGAATATGATTCACTCAGTTCTTCAGCTTTAAGTGACTATGCTACAGTGCTTTACAAAATTGGTGACCAGAACAAGGATGCAAACTTGATTGCAAAGGCAAATGATTATTTTAAACAGGCGATTACAAACGACAGATTTAACGCCAAAATAAGATTTAAGTACGCTGTGTATTTACTCTCTCACGGTGCAATAGACGAGGGGCTAAGACAGATAGAAGAGGGGATAAAACTTCAGCCTCTTCAACCAGCAAACTATGAGCTCAAAGCTGATGCATATGCAAAGGTTGGAGATTATTACCTGGGTAAAGGTGATAAGGAAAAGGCGAGGAAGTACTATGAAGTTGTGTTAAAAATCCCTGAGGAAATTGAGAGGGTGAAGAGGGAGAAGGAAAGGATGCCTGATATTGTTAAACGAGATCCGAATTCACACAAATTCTCAATTACCGACAGGACGTTGCAGATAGTAAATGATGTGAAAGATAAGCTGCAGAGTTAAAAAGCTAACCAGAAAAGCAAAGAACAAGTTTTTTAGGGGTGGAGGAAATCTTTTAATGATTTGTGTTATTGACTGCAGATGCATCGATTTTGAAAAAAATCATGGAATAAGCAGATACACTTATGAGATTGTGAAAAATGCGAAAGATGACGTAAAAAGGCGATTAATTCTTCTTGCAGATAGCAAAAACTTTGATAGGCTAAAGGATGTTTTTGGTAGACAAGTAAGGAAGATAATGAAGCTAAAATCTTCTTTCTTGTCCCCATTTGAAAATGTTGAAATTCCACTTGCCTTAAAAAAAATCAAGAAAGAAGAAAAAGAGAAAATAGCATATTTTTCACCATCATTTTCATCACCACCAATTTTAGATAAGGAGATTAAGAAGTACATAACAATCCATGATTTGATGCATATTGAATTTTATAAAAGTCTCAGAAATAAGATATACTATTTCACCTTAGTAAAATACTATGTAAATACAGCTGACTGTGTTTTTACAGTTTCTAATTTTTCAAAACAGAAAATAATTGAATACTATGGGAATAAAGATAAAATAAAAGTGATTTATCCTGGGGTTGATACGAGAATATTTAGGAAGTTAGAAGCACAAGAGATTGAGAGACTAAAAAATGTCTATTCATATATCCCAGAAAAGTTTTTTCTTTTCATAGGAAATAGCAAACCTCATAAGAATTTTTCGTATGCATATAAACTTTTCAGAAGTCTAAAAGAGTTTTATCCAGAGCACAAACTTGTAACTAATGTATGGTATGAGGAAGATAACAAGGATCTATGTAGATTAGGAAAGATTGATGATGAACTTCTTTGTTTTTTGTACAACAGGTGTGAAGCTTTTTTGTATCCATCACTATATGAAGGTTTTGGTCTTCCACCTTTGGAGGCGTTAGCATGTGGGGCCAAAGTGGTGGTATCAAGATATGCGTCTTTGCCAGAAGTGTTAAGAGAGTATCCTCAGTATATTGAGGTAGGTGTAGAACCTGCTCAGAATGCGAAAAAGGTTTTTGAATATTTAAACCAGAAGGTTGTCCAGATACCAGATATTTTAAACAATTTCAACTGGGAAAAGGCAAGTGCTGAAATATTCAAATGTATATTTTTTGTTTAAGGAGGTATAAATGCGGATAGGTATTGATGCGAGAACACTTGGTGAGTTGAAGACAGGGATAGGTTATTACACTTATACGCTTGTGAAGGAAATGGCTAAAAGAGATTATAAAATAGAATTTTTTCTTTTTTCAAATAAAGAAATTCTGCTTGATTTTGAGTTACAGAATGTACATAAGATTGTAGATAATAAAAGTAAGTTTAAGCATAAAGGAACTTTGTGGCTTTTGGCTGAAACTAATAGGTTTATAGACGAGTATAAAATAGATATATTTTGGGGACCATGTAATGTATTACCTATTATTTACAAAAAGAATGTCAAAAAAGTTGTAACAATTCACGACCTTGTATGTTATAAATTTCCAGAAACCATGGAGAAGAAAAATTATTATATAAATAGGCTATTGATTCCCGTTTCTATAAGAAGTGCAGATAAAATCATTACAATATCAAAATCTACAGAAAAGGATATTATTGAAATATTTAAGAGTAAAAGAGTGTCAACTAAACTTTCCGTAATATATAATCCTGTCAACACTATGATTGTCGACGAAGAATCAGAAAAGAAGTATTTTGCAAAGAGTAACTTTGATAAAAATAAGTACATTTTGTATGTAGGAACAATTGAGCCAAGGAAAAACGTGAAGATATTATTGGACGTATGTGAAAGCTTGTATAAAAAAACAGGTTTGAAAATTGTATTAGCAGGGAAAATGGGTTGGGAAAGTGAAGAGGTAAAAAGTAGAATTAGAAATTTATCTGAAAGAGGTTATCTGACCTATTTAGGTTATATAGATGAGGAGGAAAAAGCAATATTAATGAAAAATTGCTTTATATTTATATTTCCATCTTTTTATGAAGGATTTGGTTTACCAGTTGTTGAAGCTTTAAAATATGGAGCTGTAGTTCTGGTTGCTGATACATCTTCATTAAAAGAATTAGTTGATGAAAAAGCTTTGAGATTTGATTGGAAAGATGCAAAGGAGCTTGAAGCCAAAATTTTATATATGTATAAAGATAGGAATATTTATAATTTGCACAAATCTATATGCAGAAAAATTGCATCTAAATTTGATAATGATACTATTGTGCAACAGTATATAGATTTATTTTATAACTTATATCAAAAGTAAATTGTGATGATACAAAAAAGTAAAAAAGTTGGTGAACGAAAATGCTTAATTATCTTGATAAAATTCAAAAAAGATTTGGTAACTGGCTTTTTAAGGATACTCTATATACCTGTGCCTAAAACTCTAAGGTACTTAGTTGAAACAAAACATTTAATTACCAGGGATAATCGCTTATTAGGCATATCATATGCAGTATCGGATAAAAGCGGAGAGATTAGTGTAAAGTTTAAAGAAGATAATATTGCAATTTCTTCAGTAGTTTTGAATATTACTGAGGCTAAAGAGTTAACAGTGAAGTCCATTACTATAGATGAATTTGTTGAGACAAACAAGATATCAAAAGTGGATTTTATTAAAGCTGACATAGAAGGTGCAGAATGATTTATGAGCTTCAATTTACTTCTAAGAAAATTTTTGCAAAATAAAAGGAGGATTTAAAATCTTGAAAGTAGCAATAGTTCACGAATGGCTAACCACTATGGGAGGTTCAGAAAAGGTCATATTAGAACTTAAAAAGCTCTATCCTGATGCGCCAATTTTTACACTTGTCTACAACAAAAAAAAGTTAGGCAAGTATTTCAATAACTACACTATAATTACGTCTCATTTGCAAAAAAATCCTTTGGCTCAAGTTAAACATCAACTATTTTTCAAATATATGCCAAGAGCTTTTGAAGGTTTTAATTTGACTGAATTTGACTTGGTAATCAGCTCATCTTCTGCCTTTGCAAAGGGGGTTATCACCTCACCAGAGAGCATACACATTTGTTATTGTCACACTCCACCGAGGTACATCTGGGATTTGACTTATGAGTATTTGAAAGATTACAATATAATAGTTCAAAAATATCTTGAAAAGAAGTTTCACTATCTTCGAATTTGGGACACCATTGTAGCCAATAGGGTGGACTATTTTATTGCAAATTCAAATTATGTGGCAAACAGGATAAAAAAGTTTTACAAAAGAGATTGCAAAGTAATCTACCCCCCTGTTGATACAGATTATTTTAAGCCTTCCGAAAAAGAAAACGTCGAAGATTATTACCTCATTGTCTCAAGACTTGTTCCTTATAAAAGGGTGGATTTAGCGGTAGAAGCGTTCAATAAACTGTCACAAAGGTTGATTATAGTAGGTGATGGTCCGGAATATAAAAAACTCAAAGCTATGGCAAAGTCAAATATAAAGTTTTTAGGTTACCAGCCGGATGATACGATAAAAGAGCTTTATCAAAGATGCAAAGCTTTAATTTTTCCTGGAATAGAAGATTTTGGTATAGTTCCAGTTGAAGTTCAGGCGTGTGGAAGGCCGGTCATTGCATTTAAAAAAGGAGGAGCTTTAGAGACAGTTGAGGAGAATAAAACGGGGATATTCTTTGAAAGGCAGGATACAGACAGTTTGATAGAGGCAATATACAAATTTGAAAAAAATTTACATAACTTTGACACAAACTATATAAGAGCTCATGCAGAAAAGTTCAGTAGCGAACGATTTAGAAAAGAGTTTAATGATTTTGTAGATGAAGTTTTGAAAGAGAAAAAAGAGGCATTTTAAAATTATTGACGTACGAGGATGATGAGAAATGCATAATCTAAAAAAGGTATACATAAACTTTAGCAAAGTTTTAGATGTTGTAGTTATTTTACTATCTTTTATTCTAACATGGTTAGTAAAGTTTAAAAGTGGGCTTTTCAACAAGCCTGCATCGTTGGATATTCAGACATATCTTTTGATAGCAGCATTACATATTCCTCTGTATTTGTTGTTTGTTACTATAACCGGGGAAAAGAAAAGTAGATTTAATTTTGAAATAATAGATGAGATGTTTGAAATAGCAAGAGCAAATGTGTTTTCACTTTTATTGATAGTCTTGCTTTTTTACCTTGTAAAACTTATAGATTTCTCAAGAATTTTTCTTTTTATATTTATTATGATAAACATTATTTTATCCACAGTACATCGAATTATTTCAAAATTGCTCTTGTTTTCGCCAAAATCAAAAATTTTAACAAAAGAAAAGGTCCTTTTTGTGGGCTACAGCGAAATTACTAAAAACTTAATTGGGGCATTTGAAAAAAACAACTATGAAATTGTGGGTTTTGTTTCAAATAAAAAAGAAACTTTTGAAAGTCAGAAGAAGTTAGGAAATATTGATGATCTAGAAGAACTTATAAAAAAATTTCACATTGATGAAATCATAATTGTTTTGCCCTTAGACAGTGAAAGAGACATCAACTATGTTGTAAATATATCCGAAAAATATGGAATAAGAACATATTTAGTACCAGACTACTATAGATTTGTTCCTGCCAAAGCTGAGATTGAAAAGATAAATGGCATTCCTTTGGTAAATATACGATATTCGCCTCTTGACGAATGGACAAATAGATTCATCAAAAGGACATTTGACATCTTTGTGTCGTTAATTGGTTTAATTGTTTGCCTGCCTTTATTTATCATAATAGCCATATTAATAAAACTGACCTCAGAGGGTCCTATATTCTTTACCCAAGAAAGAGTAGGTTATAACAGACGTATTTTCAAGATGCACAAGTTTAGAACAATGTATGTACAAGACCCAAATGAAGAAAAAGTAAGGTGGACAACAAAGGACGACCCAAGAAGAACTCCAATTGGGAGAGTTTTGCGAAAACTTTCTTTGGATGAACTTCCTCAGCTATGGGATGTTCTTGTTGGCAATATGAGCTTAGTAGGTCCAAGGCCAGAAAGACCTTATTTTGTTGAGAAGTTTAAAGAAGAAATTCCAAAATATATGATAAAACACAGAGTCCGACCAGGAATTACCGGATGGGCTCAGATTCATGGGCTTCGGGGGGATACTTCAATTGAAGAGAGAATAAAATACGATATCTGGTATATAGAAAATTGGTCTTTTTGGCTGGATTTGAAGATAATATTTGCTACCATTTTTAAAGGCAAGTTTATGGAAAATGCTTATTAATTTTGTGGGAGGCATCTTCAATGACCAATTTAAAATACAAATTTGAGTGGATAGTCACTATAATATTGATTTTCTTTGTTTATGCTATTCCAAAAAGTGGAACAAAAGTATTGGGAGTTCCTTTTTATTTTGGAATTTTAGCTATAGCTTTGTTTATTTTAGTAAATCTGAAATATTACAGACCCCGATTTTTTCTTGACGTTCTTCCATACTGGGCAGTTATTTCATTAAGTGTTATACTTTTTACAAAAGGTTTTGTTGACAAAGAAATAATTATCAGATACTTTGTAGGTTTTGTAGTAACGCCAATAATATTAAACGAAATGGTGAATAAAGATATTGATTTAAAAAGGTTTACAAAGATGATTGTTTTGGCAGGACTATTTCCAGTTTTATATGCTCTAATTCAGCTTATATTTGGAATGGGGAAAGTTGTTATACCTGCTGTTACAGTAAATATTAGTCAACTTGCTGAGTATAAATTTAACTTTTACAATCTTTTGACTGCTAAATGCAACCGAGTGGGAGAGTATTATAAATTAGTGTCTACATATCAAAATGGCAATCTGTTTGGTCTTTTTTTGATTGACTTTTACCCCCTGTTAATGCTCATAGAAGAAGGTAGATTTAAAAAGATAGGGTATTTGTTAGAAGCGCTTGTAATAATATTTATCTTCCGTACACTCTCAAGAACAGCAATATATGCATTTGTTGTGGTTTTAGTACTTAAATTAGCTATTCAAGTTTTTTATCTAAAAAGATTTAAGCTTAATGAATTTGTTTTTAAGATAACTACTACTGTAATTTCATTTTTTGTACTAAATACCATTTCAAAAGAGGGCTTGTTTGCACCAATTTATAAAAGGCTTTTTAAAGGTTCTTCTGAAGAAGTGATCACACTTAACAATAGGATAATGTCAAACAAAATTCCTAAAATAGGGCTATGGATTGTGACAGGAAATCCACTTTATGCCCATGAATCTTTTTATTTTCTAATAATTTTTTCGCTTGGACTGCTTATAGGGACAATGGTTTTGTTTACACTACTGTACATTGATTGGCAGCTATTTAAAAACCGAAAAACAATAATTGTGAATAAGTTTTACCTTTCTTATGTTTTAGCATTTGTTGGACTTCAAATTGCGGCTATCTCTGATATTGGCTGGGGATTATTTCCGATTGAAACGCAGTTTTGGATTGTTATGGCTGTAAATTTACTGATTCTCAAAAAACTTAGAGTGAATTTTTTGCCTATTAGTTTTCATAGATTTATACTAAAAGTAAATAATAAGTAAATGATTGTTATTTATCCCATTTAAAAGAACAAGGATACGAACTTTATTAAAAAACTGCTTTCTCGTAATTTAAATATGAAATGATGTTCTGTGAAGAAGCAAATTGTAAGCATTTGGTGATCTAAGGTCTGAAAATTGATATAAATAATATAATCAAAATAGGTGGTCAATAAACCATTCAGGGGGAGAGGCTGTGGGCAAAGTTTATAGTTGTAATATTTTTAAAAACTTCAGTACTACAATGAAAAAAGAAAGATGGTTAATGATTGTATTGACACGGCTATTGATGGGAATATTGCTAAACTATCTGTTATTAAAAGCTATTCCTCAAGGGAAATGGGGAACTAACATAGCAAACTGGATAGTTGGTTTTACTAAATGGGATTACGGATGGTATTCTGATATTGCATTAAATGGATATAAAACTTTGCAACATACAGCATTTTTTCCAGGGTACCCCATAGAAATTGCTATAGGTAAATTTTTCGGGATACCAGTCCAATATTCGAGTGTGATAATATCATGGATTGCGTTTATTATTTTTGGTTATTATTTTTATAAACTTGGCGAAGAAAATTTTGGGAAAGATGTAGCAGAAGATGCTTTAATATTGCTTGTATGGAATCCGGCATCTATATTTCTTATATCTGGATATAGTGAATCATCATTTATGCTTTTTACTATACTGTCATTTCATTATTATTCGAAATATAAAAAAGATAAAAAAGACAAAAATATTTATCTAACTTGCTTGTTTGCAGGTATTTCCTCATTATTTAGATTAACAGGAGTTGTTACATTTATGGCTATTTTAATTGACTATTTATGGGGAAATATAAGAGAAATAAGAAATGTGAAGTTTTTATTAAAAACAGTTTTGGTTTGTTTGATTGGCGAATTCGGAATTATTTCATATATGATATTTTTAAAGATGAGATTTAATAATCCAATTGCTTTTATCACTGCGGAAAGGTATTGGGAACGAAAAATCATAATTCCCTTGGAAAGTGTATTAGTTTCACTGTATAAATTAGTAAAAACGCCATCATTATTCGATGGCAATACATATGTAACATTTGTATTAAATGATGTCGTTGCTATTTTTGCAGGGTTAGTTACAGTATTAATCGTTGTTGAAATTAGTAGAAAAAAGTGCATTTTAACAAAAGAGCTGGTTTTATATATGCTTATATCTTTTTGTATTGCTGTTTCAACTTCCGCCGGTGGAGAATCCCCAGAATCTGTTGCAAGATATATAATGACGATTTTTCCTTTGTATATATTTGTGGCAAGAAAATTTTCAATTTGTTTCATAAAAAACATATTGTTACCTGTAAGTATTTGTTTTGCTATAATTAGGCAATCACTGTTTAATCTGGGATATTGGTTTACGTAAAATTAATGGTTAGATAAATAATACTGTTGATTAAGGTAATAAATGAAGTAGAATTTAAAAAGACAAAAAAATTTAATAATGTAATAAAAATAAATAAAATGAAGAAAAGAAATAACTATAGAAATTACGCTTGTAGAGAAACCTACTTTAATATTTCTTAGCGTAAATACAGTAAAAATAAAGAGGCTATCATGTTATCTTTTTAAACAGACTCAAATAAGCTTAGCCCTTGTTTTATAATACTCTTCAAAATACCCATAGGTCTCATCATCAAATAGGCAAAACACAACCTTTTCAATGCTTGTCTGAACGCTTTCTAAAAATTCAATAGCTGTGTCAATCAAAATCTTTGCGCACCTATCTTTGGGAAATCCAAAGATTCCGCTTGATACAGCAGGGAAGGCAATGCTTTTTAGATTATAAAGGTGTGCAAGGTAAAGTGAGTTATATATTGCCATGTGAAGCTTTGCATCTTCATCTCCTTCACCAAAAACTGGCCCAACTGTGTGGATTACAAACTTGCAAGGCAGCCTATATGCATTTGTAATAACAGCATGACCTGTTGGAACCATTCCAATCTTTTTTATAATCTCATCAGATTCTTTTTGAATCTCAATGCCACCTGCTTTTACAATTGCAAGAGCAACCCCACCACCGTGTCGCAAGTGGCTGTTTGCCGCATTTACAATTGCATCAACATTTTCTTTTGTTATGTCGCCCTTTTTTATCACAATCTTGTCTTCCGCACTCATTTTTTACTGCACCTCATCTTCCACAAAGTTTAGCTTATAAATACATTTTACCACAAAACAAGATAGCAGCGTAAGGTTTACAATAAAAGCAAATCAAACAAAATAACCCCATTGATAAGCTGGGGCAAATAATTTAAAATATTAAAGTTAATGTGTTTTAAGACTTTAAAGATAAAATTGAACCGAATAAATTAACATAGATTGGCGGAGGTCATCTTAAAAATGGAAAAGCAAGTAAAATATATCTTTGTAACAGGCGGGGTAGTATCTGGGCTTGGAAAAGGCATAACGGCTGCGTCAATTGGAAGACTTTTGAAAGCTCGGGGCTTAAAAGTTACCATGCAAAAATTTGACCCATATATAAATGTTGACCCTGGAACTATGAGCCCATATCAGCACGGAGAGGTCTTTGTCACAGACGATGGTGCTGAGACCGACTTAGATCTTGGTCACTATGAAAGGTTCATTGATGAAAACCTTACAAAAAACAGCAATGTCACAACAGGAAAGATTTACTGGTCGGTCATCCAAAGAGAGCGACGTGGAGATTTTTTGGGCGGAACTGTTCAAGTAATACCCCATATTACAAATGAGATAAAAGAGAGAATCTACAGGCTTGGCAAGAGCAACTCAACAGACGTTGTGATAACAGAGATTGGCGGCACTGTTGGTGATATTGAAAGCCTTCCATTTTTAGAAGCAATAAGGCAGGTAGCAACAGACATTGGAAAAGAAAATGTCCTGTATGTTCATGTGACTCTTGTGCCATATCTTTCAAAGTCAGGAGAGCTCAAAACAAAGCCAACACAGCATTCTGTAAAAGAGCTTCGGTCGATTGGTATTCAGCCTGACATAATTGTCTGTAGAACAGAAAAACCTCTTTCACCTGAGCTCAAAGCAAAAATTGCCCTATTTTGCAATCTCAAGCCTGAATATGTAATCCAAAATATCGACGCAGAAAGCCTATATGAAGTACCACTTATGTTAGAACAAGAAGGACTTGGCGAGATTATCTGCGAAAAGCTTGGCTTTGCATGTACAAAGCCAGACCTTTCTGATTGGATAGAGATAGTCAACAAGGAAAAGAACCTCAAAAAGACTGTCAACATTGCGCTTGTTGGAAAGTATGTTGAGCTTCACGATGCGTATTTGTCTGTTGCAGAGGCGCTAAAACATGCAGGGATTGCAAATGATGCGTATGTGAACATTTTGTGGATAAACGCTGAGCATGTAAATGACAATAACGCGCATGAGCTTTTGAAAGAGGCAGATGGAATACTTGTTCCAGGTGGTTTTGGTGACAGGGGGATTGAAGGTAAGATTTCAGCAATAAGATTTGCACGTGAGAACAAAATTCCGTTTTTTGGAATATGTTTGGGGATGCAGTGTGCAGTGATAGAGTTTGCACGAAATGTCTTGAAGATGGAGAGGGCAAACTCTACAGAGTTTGACGAGAACACTCCATACCCTGTGATTGACATCATGCCAGAACAAAAGGAGATCTTTACAAAAGGTGGTACAATGCGGCTTGGACTTTATCCGTGCAAGCTTGAAGAAGGAACGCTTGCGCACAGGATTTACAATGATGAGCTTGTATATGAAAGGCACAGGCATAGATATGAGTTCAACAACGAATTTAAAGAGAGATTTAGACAAGCAGGAATGGTATTTTCAGGAATTTCTCCTGACAGAAGGCTTGTTGAGATAATAGAGCTGAAAGATCATCCGTGGTTTTTGGGTGTGCAATTTCATCCAGAGTTCAAGTCACGCCCACAAAGACCGCATCCAATCTTTACAGATTTTATAAGAGCATCTTTAGAAAATAGGAATAAAAAAGAGGGGACACATTCTTAAAGAAGTAGGCGGTCCCCACTTTTTTTCTTCACAAAATTCTTAACTTATCTTCTTCGACGGCGTGTGTATGTAAAATCAAGGTTGCGAGAATATGAGGTTTTTGTGCGTGAAGTTTCGGAAACAAGGTACATTACAACAATATGGATCAAGAACAGAACAAGGTTTAGCCCGACATGTATGTAGATATAAACTGGCCGCTGTAAAATTATCTTTGTAAAGGTTTCTCTTGAGTATTCAACAAATCCCATCAAATGAATAGAAAAAATCTGAAGCAAAAGATTGTAAAAGGGTGCATAGTGTACATTGAACATGAAAAAAATTGCAAGAAGGCATGAGATTAAAAAGCCTGGCAAAAGTAAAAGTGTTGATGTTATGTAAAATCGAAAAAGAATGGTAATTAAAAAGATTGTCAAAGTGCATATAATGGACCAGATAAAAAGAAGCAGTTTATCAGATAAAAACAAATTTACACCTGCAAAGAAGAAAAGATATATAACAAGCCATAAAAAGACCTCAAGTGCTAAATTTCTATCTTCCATAGCATTTATAGCTCTTAAAAATGTATTTTTAAGAGCTTTTTCCCTCCTTTTTGCACTTTTGTTTCTCAAAGAAGATATCCTAAAACAATTATACAATAAAAAATGTGGTTGTTGTATAATTAAATTATCAGAAGGTAGAATATTCAAAGGGGGATCTTCTGAAAGATGTCCAAAGCACATATTTTGGTTGTTGACGATGAAAAACCAATTGTTGATATAATCAAGTTCAACTTAGAAAAGGAAGGATATAAGATTACAACCTCATACGATGGAGAGGATGCACTAAATAAAATTAAAAATGAGAACTTTGACATGGTCTTGCTTGATGTAATGCTTCCCAAAATGGACGGTTTTACAGTATGCAAAAAGGTTAGAGAGTTTTCCGAAGTACCAATTATAATGATAACAGCCAAAGCAGACGAGGTTGACAAGGTTTTGGGTTTGGAGCTTGGCGCTGATGATTACATAACAAAGCCATTTGGTATAAGAGAACTTATTGCAAGAATCCGGGCAAATTTAAGGCGCACTTCTCAGCAGTCAAATAGTGATGGAAAAGTGTTAAAAGCAGGAAAGCTTACACTTAATCCTGAGACATTTGAGGTAAAAAAAGATGGGCAGGTTATTGAGCTTACTGTCCGGGAGTATGAGCTTTTGAAGTTTTTGATGTCTCAGAAAGGACAAGTTTTTTCAAGAGAAGAACTTTTAGAAAAGGTATGGGATTATGAATACTATGGAGATGTTAGAACAGTTGATGTGACAGTGAGAAGACTTCGCGAAAAGATAGAGGACAATCCGTCAGAGCCAGTTTTTATTCTTACAAAAAGGGGAATAGGATACTATTTCAATCCAAATGTATGATATGTAGAGGTTTTAAATTAAAGGTTTAAAGGGGAATATAGAAAAAGATGACAAAAAGTATAGAAAGTAGACTTATTATTGTCTTTGGGCTTTTGATTTTGATGGTGATGTTTATCTCAAGCTTTTTTATCATCGACAGGGTGAAAAATTATTTTTTTGAAGATGTGCAAAAGAAGATAGAATTCATGGCACAGTCTTCACTGCTTAAACTTTTGCAAGACAAGAGTCTAAAGAGCTCAGAAATTCAGGATATAATTGACCAAACAATGAAAGAAAGCCAGTTTGGATTTATGATAAGCAAGCTCATTGTAACAGATTCGCAAGGACGATTGATTGCTTCATTTCCAAGGCTAAGTATCAATTTTTTTCCATCTGATGAAATTTTAAATAGTTTAGCAGGTTATAAAGTTGTCAAACAGGATAATGAAAGACAGGTTCTAATATTTTCCTTTCCCGTCAAAGATGGTAAAGTGGTTCAAAGAGCTCTGTATTTAGAGGTATCTAGCCAAAATGTCCTTGGCACAGTTAGAGACATAAAAAATATCCTTCTTATGGCATATATAGTTGCTATAACTTTTTCACTTTTGATCGGTTTTCTGTTTGCGAAGACACTTTCAAACCCTTTAAGAAAACTTACAAAACAGGCACTTGAGATGGCAGATGGCAACCTTGATGTTGTGATAGATATAAACTCCAAAGATGAGATAGGAAAGCTTGCAGATGCCTTCGCAAAGATGGCAAAAAATATCAAAATGTATATCTCAGAGCTTGAGTTTGAAAAACAAAAGCTTGAAAGAATCTTGCAGAACATGTCTGATGGGGTTGTTGCAATAAATTCAAAAAATGAAATAATTCACATAAATGAAAGTGCTAATAAGTTTTTAAAGGGCAGAGTAGAAGATTTTGTAAATAAAATGAAAAAGGAAAGCGACTCAGATGCAGAGGTCACAATTTATACAACAGATGACCTTACATTAGAGGTCAGCAAGGCAACCTTTATAGACTCATATATGAATCGTGGATTTATCTTCATAATTCATGATATAACCCAACAGGCAAAACTTGACAATATGAGAAAACAGTTTGTTGCAAACGTCTCACATGAACTCAGAACTCCAATCACAACTATAAAAACATATTCTGAGACTCTTTTGGATGTTGACGATGATGAGACAAAAAGACAGTTCTTAAGTGTTATTATAAAAGAGTGTGACAGGATGACAAGGCTTGTAAGTGACCTTTTGTACTTGTCGCGGCTTGACAGTGGTGAGAACATTTTAAACTTAGAAGATGTTAATTTGAGCGAGCTTGTCAGGTTTGTCTGTGAAAAGCTCAAGATTCATGCCAAGAAAAAGAAACAAACCTTGAGCTGCAGCATCTTGCAAGATGTTGTTGCAATGGTTGACAGAGATAAGATAGAACAGGTTTTAATAAACCTGATTAGCAATGCAGTCACCTATGTCCAAGAAGGTGGCGAGATAAATGTTGTTTTGCAAAAAGAGGAAGATAAAATAAAGATAATTGTAAAAGACAACGGTCCAGGGATTCCAGAGGAGGACCTGCCGCGGATATTTGAAAGATTTTACAGGGTTGACAAGGCTCGCTCACGTGAGCTTGGCGGTTCTGGCTTAGGACTTTCAATCGCCGATGAGATTGTAAAAGCTCACGGTGGCAGGATTTTGGTTGAGAGCAAAGTAGGCAGTGGTACAACATTTACAGTTGTTCTTCCAGCAAAGTCGTTATAGAAAAAAGCTTTTGTAATGTGCTCTTAATAGCTTTGTAACACTTTTGTAATAATTTAATTGTATAATGATAAATAGGAGTAATACATTTGTTGCTGGTGATAAAAATGAAGCGAGCGTTTGCGTTAATGCTGACTGTGATTTTTCTTTTATTTAGTATAGGAGTAGCATTTGCGGGGGAAAAAAGCCTTCACAAGGCAAGATATATAGATTCAATTGAGATAGATGGAAATAAAATAAGCTCTACTACAAAGACTCTTATAGAGATTACAGACTATGAGCAGAACTTGAGTACATCAACATTTGTACTCTCAGGTAAAGGAAGCGAAGGTACTAAAATTAACATATATACAAAAAATGATAAAAAAGAGTCTTTTGGCCAGAACAATTTGGTTGACAAAATTACAGTGGGGAAGTCTGGTTATTTCGCAAAAAAGATTGATGTAAGTGAAGGAAATACCTATATCTTAGTTGTTGCGACAAAAGATAGTGACACGCAGCTTGCAATTCTTAAAGTGTATTATGAAAAGAAAGAAAGCTTTTTGGCAAAGGTAGAAAAGGCCATTTCAAATTTGATAAACTCAATTACAAAATAACAAGAGGGTAGGTTTATGAACAGAATTAATAAAGAAACTATAAAGAGCATAGTGCTGGGTATACTTGTTATACTCAGCATTTATTTGTATTATAAGGTGTATTTTAATTACAACCTGGATGATTTTGCAAATGCACTGAATGTTCGCGAAAACAGGCTTTCAGAGGATGAGCTTTTGGAGAGAGTTCATATTATTCTCGCAATACCAAAGGATATGTACTTGAATATCTCTAAGAATGTAGTTATTGGAGTTTTGAGTACACAAAAGGAATACTTTGATGTGGTCTCTAAGTTTGTAAGTAATCTCAAAGAAAACATAGTAAAAAAGAGTTATAGTTTGAATTTTAAAAAGATGAAAATTGATGAGTTTAAATCAAGTAAGAGTTTATTTTTCAATTATGGCTATTTTATAGATTTTCATACATTTGTTTATGAACTTACAAAAAGGAGTATTTTGCCTGCCAAAAAGAGGTTTGAGTTTGACAAGGTTTTTATAAAAGAGTCAAATTCAAATACTGAAGTTTATTTTTTCAACTCAAATACAGAAGAAACTGCAATATTAACTTGTCCGAAATATGGATTTTCTCAGCTTGAGGATAGAATTGAGCAAAGCTCTTATCTTATATTTTCTTGGTCGGATGGACTTGGTTTTACAGAACTTGTAAGCAAAGATTCACTAATTCCTGTTGAGTTTTCAAATATTCAGTTTTCTGAAGTTAAGATAAAGGAAAGTGATTACAAGAAAGAACTTATAATAAGGCGTCTTTTTCCTGATACAATACTTACAAAAAAGAATGTACTCAAAAGTGGAGAGATTGTGATAACAGATGAGAGACGAGAGTTTGTAATAAAATCTAATGGCAGTTACATTTTTAGGTTTACAAAAGATATATTTTGTGACAAAATAGAATCAATTACAGAGGCTCTTATGAATTATATGAAAAATTTTTATACAAATGAAGACATTAGAGTATGCAAAATTGAAAATACTCAAAATACAACCAGGATTTATCTCATCACAAGGATTGATGGAATTGACTTGATGCCTTCAGATACTGAATACTGCAGCTATATAGAAATTTCTAATGGCAGGCTTAAAAAGATTTCTGGTCATCTTTTTGATGCAATATCGGTCAGAACTGCTCAGATAAAGGTTAATGGAATTGCAGCTATTGATACTATAAAGGAAAGAAAAGGAGATATATTTATAAGAAATATAAGTTTAAGGTATATCGGAACGGGGAATACATCTTATCCCTATTGGCAAATTGACACAGACAACGGAACAGTCTATGTCGAAACAATTAAATAAAAAAGGAGTTTTGCTTTGAAAATGAATTGGTCAAAAGTCAAAACAATATCGATTGTGGTGTTTTTGGCTCTGGTCCTTTTTCTTGTTGTAAAATACTTCAATCTCTTGCCAAGAGAAGAGCTTCTTTCAGACAAGCAAATCAAGACAGCACAAAATATACTTGCTCAGAATTCTATAAAGCTTTCTTCTCCAATTGATAAAAAGATTTACTATGTTTCAAAACTCAATGTGAAAACTGAATCTGCATATGACAATGTCCTAACTAAGCTCTTTGGTAAAAGGGTTGATAAATACCAAAAGGAGTTTGAAAGTAGTATCTACCATTTAAAGATAGTAAATCAAACACTTTTTTTAGAATCAAAATACAGCCAAGACCCATTTGAGCTTTTTGATTTGAATAAAAGTGATTATATAAAGGATTACGATGGCAGCTATATTCAGGTTTATAAAGGCTATCCAATATTTGATGGCAAGCTCAAAGTACAAAAGCAAAAAAGTACAACCCTTTATATCTTCACAAAGGTTATTCCACAGGGCTTTGAGCTCAAAAGAAGTAGGGCAATCTCAGCGCTGGAGGCTATATTCAATCTTTTGAACCAGCAAAAAAATATAAAAGAGATACAGAACATAAAGTTTGGCTACTATCTAAAAGACTTCAATGTCATCCAAGGCCAGGCAGTACCAGTTTGGCGAATTGTTGCAGATGGCGAGGTTTATTATATAAATGGATTTACGGGGATGTTAGAGTAAAATCAAAGTTAGTAGTCTCTTCAAAACCTCTTCAGTTAAAGCTGGAGAGGTTTTTTGTTTTTTATTGCATATAATTTAAGATTTGAGACCTTAAATTTAGATACCATATCTAAAAAAACAGGTCTTTTTTATGTGACTTACCCCACTTTATAATAAAATCAGAGAAGTAAATTAGCAATTTTGCAATATATATTTTGCCAAACTGAAAGGAAGGCGATAAATAATGGAAATAGTAGAACAAACTAAAAATAGCAGTAGTCACCTTTCACCATTTAAAAGATTTTTACATAAGCTAAATGAACAAAAATATTTGCAAGCAATGGCTATTCCAGGCGTTATATGGATGATAATATTTTGCTATATTCCAATGTATGGAATTATAATTGCATTTAAAGAATATGATATAACTCTCGGTATTAACAAATCGCCGTGGGTGGGGTTAGCAAATTTTAGAGAGTTCTTTTCAGATGAGCGATTTTGGCTGATAATAAAGAACACTGTGGGCATTAGCTTTTTTAAACTGCTGGTAGGATTTCCACTTCCAATATTGTTTGCAGTGCTCTTAAATGAGCTTACCTCAGTTAGGTTTAAAAGAACTGTTCAAACAATATCGTACTTGCCTCACTTTATTTCATGGGTAGTTTTAGGTGGAATATTGATGAACTGGCTTTCAGAAACGGGACTTATAAATATCATATTTACAAAGTTGGGGATTTTAAAACAACCAATTACATTTTTGGCTGAACCCAAATATTTCTGGGGTATAGCAGTTATATCAGAAGTGTGGAAAGAACTTGGATGGAATGCAATAATCTATTTGGCTGCAATTGCAGGAATTGACCCAGAACTTTATGAAGCAGCGACTGTAGATGGAGCAGGTAGAATAACTAAAATGTTTAAAATCACCATTCCATGTATCTCAGGCACCATTGCAATTATGTTTATTTTAGCAGTAAGTGGTCTTATGAATTCAAACTTTGACCAGATATTTGTATTGAGAAATCCTCTAAATGCAGATGCTTCTGATGTTATTGATATTTACGTATACAAAATGGGTATTGAAGCGTTTAGATTTTCTTACGCAACAGCAATAGGACTTTTTAAATCCATCATTGCACTTATCCTGCTTCTTTTGGCAAATGGTGTAACTAAAAAGCTCACTGATAAATCTCTCTTCTAATTGCAAGATGTCAAAATGTGAGGAGGAAATTAGCAATGAAAATGAAATCTTCGTTGGGAGATAAGATATTTGATATTTTTAACATAACGCTGATGTTGATAATCTGTTTTGTTACGTTGTATCCAATATGGTACATAATTGTTTACTCTTTCAATGACGGCAAGGATGCGATGCTTGGCGGAATTTACTTTTGGCCAAGAAAGTTTACGTTAGATAATTATATAACTGTTTTCAGTAATAGTGATATAACAACAGCGTTCATGGTAACAATTGCACGAACAATTATTACAACAACTCTTCACGTATTCTTTACAGCAATGGTGGCATATGCATTCATGAAAAAGGAACTCGTAGGACGAAAGATTTACATGACAATGGGAACAATAACTCTTTTCTTTGGTGGAGGTTTGATTCCATACTTTCTCTTGATTAAAAGCTTAGGACTTTACAACAACTTTTTAGTATATGTAATTCCTGGGATGTTCAACTTCTATAATCTGATTATATTCCAAGCATTTTTCAGAGAACTTCCGGTTGAACTTGAAGAGTCAGCAAAGATAGACGGAGCAAACGACTTTTTGATATTCACAAGAATTATTATTCCACTTTCTATGCCTGTTCTGGCAACAATTGCGTTGTTTGTCGGTGTTTATAACTGGAATGATTATTTCACAGGCGTAATATTCATAAACAATCCAAAACTTCAACCAATTCAAACCTTTTTGTACAAAGTTATTGCAGAGACAACTTCTAACCAGATGCTTGCATATGCCCCAGGTGGTATTGCAACAAGAAATGTAACCTCACAATCTCTCAAAATGGCCACAATGGTTATAACCACATTGCCCATTGTATGTGTATATCCCTTCTTACAAAAGTATTTTGTTAAAGGACTTTTAATTGGTGCTATTAAAGGCTAAGATATTTCTTGTTTATAGTATTGGGCATTGACTGCACTCAATATTGTGGCGAGTGCAGTTGATGAATAAACATAATAAAAATCTGTAAAAGGAGGTTTTACTGAGATGAAAAAGTTAAATCTCAAAAGACTGTTTGCTGTTGTTGTGGTTCTGGCTTTTGCCATTTCAATCATTCCATTTGCAATTGGCAGTGCAGCAAGCTCTGTCAAACCTGGTTGGAAAGAAGATGCTAAAAAACCTATCACATTTGACTGGTACATCAACTTCTCATGGTTTGGCACGAAATGGGGTGGAAATGCAGTTTCTGATTACATCACCAAAAAGACAGGTGTGAAAATCAACTTCATAGTACCAGCTGGAAATGAAAATGAAAAACTCAATGTTATGATTGCATCAAACACATTACCCGACTTCATCACTCTTGGCTGGTGGGAAGAAGCTGTCAAAAAGATGATTGCAGGGAAGCTTGTATACGCTTTAGACGAGCTTGCAAAGAAATACGACCCATACTTCTTTACAGTTGCCAACAAACAAAGACTTGGCTGGTATACAGAGCCTGATGGACACGTTTACGGCTATCCAAATGCATCTTACACACCGAGCGATTATCAAAATCCAAAACTCAAAATTTATTCCAATCAAACATTCCTTGTAAGAAAGGATATGTATGAAGCTCTTGGCAAGCCTGATATGAGAAAGCCTGAGACATTCTTGAAAGCATTAGCAGATGCAAAAAAGAAATTCCCTACAGTGAATGGTCAGCCTCTTATTCCAATTGGATTCCATGAATTTACTGATACAGGCTGTTACTCCTTACAGGACTATCTATGGAATTTCTTGGCTATACCACGTGAGAAAAACGGGAAGCTCTATGATATCACAACAAATCCAGAGTACATTAGGTGGCTCAAGACATTTAATGAGGCTTACAGAAGAGGTCTTATTGCAAAGGATGTATTCATTGACAAGAGAGCTCAAATGGAAGAAAAGATTGCTCAGGGAAGATACTTTAGTATGATTTATCAGAGGACAGACTTTGTTGCTCAGCAGCAAGAACTTTACAAGAAAAATCCTAACATGATTTATATAGCAGTTGACGGCCCTGCAAATTCAAAACTTGAAAAACCAAAACTTGCAGGTCCTGGTATTGCAGGTTGGACTTTAACAATGATTTCTAAAAACAACAAAGACCCGAAGAGAGCAATTAGGTTTATGAGCTACTGGCTAAGCCCTGAAGGTCAGAAAGACTTCTATCTTGGACCAAAGGGTGTAACATGGGATGTAATAAAAGGCAAGGAACAATTCAAACCTGAGGTTGTAAAACTTATGCAGACAGACAGACCAACGTTTGACAAGAAATACGGTGCAGAACTTACTTACTGGATGCTTGGTGACTGGCCATTTGTATCGCAGTGGGATCCTGGAATGCCGCCATATCTGCAACAGATGGCTGATTGGACACTTGGCAAGACTGTGAGCTATGCACAATATGACAATCTAAATCCACCAGCTGATAGTCCTGAAGGTGTTATTGCAAGGAAGGTTGCTCTAAAATGGGGTCAAACTTTACCAAAACTTATAATGGCAAAGTCATCTGCTGAGTTTGATAAAATACTTAACGATTACCATGCATATCTGAAACAAGTAGGATATGACAAGGTGCTTGCATGGCAGCAGAAGAAGTTAGAAGAGAACAAGAAGAAATTGGGAATTAAATAAAGTCTTTGATTATCACACAAATTTTTTGGGGCTGATGGAGAGGTGCCATCAGCCCTTTTCAAATAATGAATAATAGATTATTGATAAACACAAGTGTATAATGAAATTAAAGTATCAATTAATAGTGGGAATGAGATAAATGGCTAAGTTATTTAACAGGATAAAACATATATTAAAATCAGTTACCAAACTGAATGTACGCCAAAAGTTGATATTTTCATATATACTCATTGTTGCAATACCAATATCGATATTGCAAATAAATGCATTTCAAAATGTCAAAGATATGACAGAAAAAGAATATATAAATAATATTGCCTTTGAAGTGGAAAAGTTGAAAAGCGATATTGTCAAAAATGTTGAGCAATATGTCAAAGCAACCCAGTTCATCTTAAATAACCAAGATTTCATTGACTTTGTTTCTATTTATCAAGAAAGGTCCCCGGAAGAAATTTTTTCTTTTAAAGTAAATGTACTTGATAAAATAGAGTATTTACAATATGTCAATTTTAATATAAACCGAATTAGATTTTTCGCAAATAATGTTTTTTTACCAGAGACATGGCCGGTTCTTTATCAGCTTGATAGAATAAAAAATCAAAGGTATATTGCAGATTTTTTAGACAATCCACAAAAAATAAGTCTTTGGAAAATTGATAATACTGACAATTTGGGACCACCTCTTAACAATGATACAAAAGTAGTTTCTTACTATACAAAAGTTATAGATTCTGTAGGCAATTTAGTGGGAATAATTGAAGTAAACATGTTAACAGATGAATTTTTTGCAAATGAGCTTACACGTTCAAATAGAAATTCTGTTATGGTTGCCATAACAAAAAATGGCGAGATTGTTTATAACCATCAATTATCAGACTTTTTAAGGACTTTAAAGATCGATTTAAAAGATTTTAAGGAATTTCTTATTAAAAAAACAGATGTTACAAAAAATGAAGAAATAGTTTATTTTAAACTTGGTAGGACATCGGCAGCTTTTGTATACACCTATTTACCTATGTTGGATATGTATCTTTACAAAGTTGTTTTGTTTGACGCTCTGACGCAGAAGATAAACCAGCTCACAATTAAGATGTTATGGCAAGTTGTTGTTTTAATATTTATTTCGTCAGCTTTAATATTTGTAATTATTTCACTTATTTTAAGAAAATTAAAAGATATTATTTCTACTATGCGCAAAGTTGAGAACGGAGACTTTGATGTGAAAATTGAGATAAAAGGCGATGATGAGATTGATGAACTGGCTTTTCATTTCCAAAAGATGATAGAGAGGATAAAGGTTTTAATTGTAGAGACAGTAAAAAAAGAACTTGCTCAAAAAGATGCTCAGATAAAGGCGCTGCAATCACAGATAAACGCTCATTTTATATACAATGTACTTGAAAATATAAAAATGATGGCAGAATGTAAAGAAGACTATGAAATTTCAGACGCAATAACAAAGCTTGGCAAGATGATGAGATACAATATGAGCTGGAAAAGGAAATTTGTTACCTTGTATGACGAGTTAGAAAACATAAAAAACTATATAGCACTTATGAATCTTCGATTTGATAAAGAAATAAAACTGATGATAAACATATATAATGAGGAGATTCTAAACTATGAAGTGCCAAAATTAATTTTACAGCCAATAATTGAAAATTCAATAACTTATGGAATTGAGCCAAAAGGTGAAGGCGGAAGCATATTTATTGACGCAAATGTAATCGGTGAGTTTTTAGTTATAACAATAGTTGATGATGGAAAAGGAATTGAGGAGGAGAAACTCCGACAGATTCAAAAGGCTATAGAAAAAGGAATTGATGCTGAATGTTATCACGGCCAGGGCATAGCTTTGAAAAATGTGAATGAGAGAATAAAGCTCACTTATGGGAAGACATATGGATTGAAGATTGAGAGCAAAGAAAATGAATTTACTAAAGTGACAATTACGCTGCCTTTTGAAAATAGAGTTGATAATTAAAATTTTTATAGGGCGGGAATGAAATATGCGGAAGGTATTAATTGTAGATGATGAAAAGCTTATAAGAAAAGGTATTAAGACAATTTTAGAAAAGAGTAATTTAGAGTTCAAAAATATAAAAGAGGCTTCAAATGGCAAAGAGGCTTTGGATTTGCTATTTTCAGAACAGTTTGATTTGCTGATTATCGATATTAGATTGCCTTTGCTTGATGGAATATCTGTGATAAAAAAGATACAAAATATGCCTCAAAAGCCTAAGGTTGTTGTTATAAGTGGATATGATGAGTTCAGTTATGCAAAAGAATGTTTGGAATATGGAGCAAAAGGGTATATCCTAAAGCCCATTGACAAATCTGAGCTATTGGAATTGTTAGCAAGGATTCAGCAAGAGTTAGAAAGGGAAGAAAATACATACAAATTATTCAAGATGCAAAATATTCTAAAGTCGCGTATGGTTGAAGTGGAACTAAATAATATTCTTCTTTCAAATTTAACTCAGACTGAGATAAAAAAGAAGTTGGAAACCTTAGGTATAGATTCAAAAATACAAGTGTATACGTTCTATACATTTATAACCAAAGATAGAGAAGAAGATTATAGCATTGTATCAGAAGATTTGAAAAATAATCTAATAAAGCTATTTCCAGATGGTGCATTTAATATAACTTTAATCGATTATGAAAGAAACATTTTAGTTATTTCAGATACTTTGATTGAACCCTTGAGAATATATGATCTATGTAGAGGGGTATTTCAAAAAGATGTCTATATTGGCATATATAATGAAAAACAACCTCTTGAGAATCTTAAAGTGCTTCATGGTAGATCAAAAAAGACAGCATTATATGCTTTTGTTGCAAGCGAAAGTATAGAATATTATTCAAATGTAAAGAATAGGGAAAATATAGCATGTTCGAAGGATGAAAGTATACACAAGCTTAAAGAGCTAATTTTAGCAGGGAAACAGAAAGAAGCCTTGAGCTGCGTAGAAAATATATTCAATCATGAGTTTTTAAAAAACTGCTCAATTGAATCTATACAGGACACTGCAACAAAACTATATAGAGAAATTATAGAAAGATTTGAAAGTCAAGTTCCAAGAAAGATACTGGATATGAGTTCATATTTGCTTCTTAAGAATATTTTAAATTTTTCGAGTATGAAAGAATATATAGAGATGCTTAAGAATTTTGTATATGAAGCTACCAGTATGATTGCGGCATTAAAAGGAATACTCACTGTAAAAGATGAAATTGAAGAGGCAATTAGGTTCATCAATGAAAATTATTATAAAGACATCAACATGGCAATAGTTGCAAACCATGTTTCACTGAATTATTATTACTTTTCAACCATATTCAAAGAAAGAATTGGCATGAACTTTTTGGATTATCTTAACAAGGTCAGAATTGATAAAGCAAAAGAATTACTTGCAAATACTAATCTAAAAATTTGGGAGATATCTGAAAAAGTAGGCTATAAAAACCCAAAACACTTTGCAAGAATTTTTAAAGAAATTACTGGACTTACGCCAAATGAATACAGAGATGTCCAAAAGAGCTTGCAGAAATAGAAGGTTGTTTGTAAAACAATAACGATAAAAAATACTTAAAAACAGTGACTATAACTAAAAAATAATGCCTTTTTTTTGTTTATAAGATTTTGATAAATCTAAAGTAGAAAAGCATAAAAAATTTTGAGGGGTGCAAAAGGTAGATGCGACCAAAAAAATTTGTTGCTTATTTTTTGCTGCTTTCATTTCTGGTTATGTACATTTTCCCAGTAGGAGCTGCAGAGGCAAGCACAAATCAAATGTTTAAGGACATTTCTGATAGTTTTGCAAAGGAAGATATAGCAAGATTTTACCAATTAGAGTTAGTAAATGGCTACCCTGACGGAGGTTTTAAACCCAATAAGGATGTTTCTGTTGCAGAATTTTGCAAAATCTTGAACAGATATATAGGAGTTGTGGTGAGAGGGACGCTGGATATTAGCTGGGAAATTAGCCCTCGTGCGTGGTTTTTTACAGAACTTGAAAAAGCTCAAGCAGCAGGGTATTTAGACTTGTTTGTAAATGAAGGAAAACTTGACCCAAGCAGGCCTGTAAAAAGGCAGGAAGCCTTTGCTGCTGTGGCAGCTGCTTTACAACTTGGGAACGAAAATGCTAAAGTGTTGAGTAATTTTGCAGATGCTCAAGATGTTGACCAAAGGTATCTGCCTGGTGTTGCTGCTCTGGTAAGTTTTGGGTTTGCAAAAGGTTATCCTGATGGGACTTTGAAGCCTCAAAAGGAAATTACAAGGGCGGAGGTAGTTAAACTTTTGAGTAAAATTGCTTCATTGATAGTAACAAAACCCGGAGTATATACTTTATCGAGAAGTGAGGGATTTGTAATTGTTAATAGTGGTGATGTTGAAATCAAAGATTCCTTGATAAAAGGCAATGTGTATATAAATCAAAGCGTAGGTGAAGGTTCAGTTACTTTGAACAACGTGACTGTAGAGGGCGGAAAAATATTTGTATTTGGCGGTGGAGAAAACTCTGTCAAGCTTGTGAGCACAAAGGTTGGAGAAATAGTTGTTGACAGCAAACTTTCAAAGACAAATATTGAAGTGGGGCAAAACAGCCAAGTTGAGAACATAGTTGTCATGTCTGCATCAAAAATTACTCAGGTTTCTGAGGAAAGTTCAATTAAGTTTATTACGTTAAAACAAAGTGGAAAACAGCCTGCCGATGTTGAAATTAAAGCAAACTGTGAAGCACTCTATGTCAGTTCTCCTAACAGCAATGTAAATATCCAGAGTGCTAAAATTAAAAATTTGGTGGTAAGTGATCTTGCGCAAAATTTCAAGCTTTCAATGGCAAACACAAAGATTGACAGTGTTGAGTTAAATAGCAATGGAAATTTGAATATTGATAAAGAATCAACCATAGCAAAGCTCATTGTTAAAGCTCTTGCTAAAAGTGTAAATGTAACAAGCCAAGGGAAAGTAAATGAAGCTTCTATATTCTCAGATGGCGTTGTTGTAAATGGAAAGGGCATACCAAAAGGCGAAAAAGTGAATATAAGCGAGGTAGTAGCTAAGGAAGCTTTAACAGCTAAGGAGGAGGCTCAAAAAGAGACTGTTTCGCAGCCAACTTTTTCAAGTGGGATTTCTTCAAATACAGGGGGAAGCAGTGGCCAGACAGGGCAAAACCAGCAAGGCAGTACTCAACCACAGCCAACCTGGCAGCTTGTGTGGGAAGATGACTTCAATGGAAGCTCAATTGATACAACAAAATGGAACTTTACAATTGGTGCTGGTGGTTATGGCAACAATGAGCTTCAGTACTATTCAAACAGGCCTGAGAATGCAAGAGTGGAGAATGGAAAGCTCATAATTGAGGCAAGGAAAGAAAATTATCA